>Ga0209656_10000023_pt1 | contig 111985 bp, 105 predicted proteins | sample BogFormECP12_OM2_FD_188239 | JGI IMG/M metagenome (GOLD analysis project Ga0209656, IMG submission 188239) | Bog forest soil microbial communities from Calvert Island, British Columbia, Canada - ECP12_OM2 (SPAdes) (version 2) | ecosystem: Environmental > Aquatic > Freshwater > Wetlands > Bog ...
AAACTTCAACTTCCCGGCGTCGGCGGCACGCACGAAGAAGACCCACTTTTCCCGCAGCAGCGGCTCGTCGGGAAAATAGCAGAAGCGCGCTCGCTCGTCATTGCGGAGCGCGGTAAAGAGTGCGTCGCGCTCACCCCGGAAGACCAGCTCCAGGGCGCGAGCCCAGGGAAACTCCTCAAAAGAGGCTTCCTGGCCCATCGCGGCGAAGACGTGCTTGAGGACTTCGGTGCTGAACCCCGGCGCCTCGGCGTCGGACAGGTTCTCAAAAGGTATCAGCTGATCGGTGACGAGCTGCGAGGGTGCGGCCGTGGATGCCGCTCCGCCGAGTGCCGAGACGGCGGCGAAGGCGACGCCGAGAAACGTCCGGAGCCATTCGCCAAGCGGTTTTGCTATCGACGCTGCCGCAGCCATCAGCATATGTGACCTGCCCGAACGCTGCCGTAGCGTTTCGGAGCTCCGCGAGGATTGCAACAATGCTCGGCGACAGTCTACCACTCGTGGTGCTCCTGGGGAGCAAGCTCCTGCGGTCGTCGCTTCCGTGAGCCGACACCGCGGGCGTCCGTCGCTGCGATGAGGTTGGATTGGCTCAAGATCAACCGCAGCAGGCCGGCACGGATGACGGCAGGCCGGACGCCGGGTTGGGGTCGCCGTTCCCTAGGATCAGGACAACCTGGCGCTCCCTCAACCGCCTGCGTAGCGGGATCGGCCTGCGGCTTCTCGCCAGCGTCCTATTGTTCAGCTCCGTGATCACTCTGCTGCTCACATTGTTGCAGCTCTATCTCGACTATCGCCGCGATGCCGCGAGGATCGAGCAACGGGTGTCCGAGATCGGGGCCAGCTATCTTAGCAGCCTCGGCGAAGGGCTCTGGAACCTGGACGCGCGACAGCTCGAGCTGCAGGTCGAGGGGATTCTTCGCCTGCCGGCCATCCGCTTCGTCGAAGTGCGCGAGGCCACCGATCGCCCCGATCCGATGGTGGTGAGCGCCGGCGTCCACCAGGCCGATGCGGCGGTGCATCGGGAATTCCCAATTTTTCATACGTTCCGCGGCGCCGAGCAGCAGCTGGGCGTTCTGACGATCGAAGCCACGCTCGACGAAATCTATCGCCGGCTCCTCGACACCGCGATCGTCATCCTGGTCAGCCAGGGCGCGAAGACGTTTGCCGTCTCGTTTTTCATTCTTTTTATTGTCCATCGGCTCGTCACGCGTCACCTCGTCGCGATCGCACGGTTTCTCACCGGCTACGACCTTCGCCTTTCGCCGCCGCCGCTGCGACTGGAGCGACGTCCGCCTCGTCGGGCCGACGAGCTCGACCAGCTGGTCGAGGCGTTCAACGGCATGTCCGCAAGCTTGCTGACCGCCTATGGCGAGCTAAGTGATAGCGAGCAGCGCTTCCGCGATTATACCGAGACGGCATCCGACTGGTTATGGGCGACCGACCGGGAACATCGCTTCACCATCTTCTCGGAGCACAGCGGCGCCTTTGGGTATGACTGGCGCAGGCCGATCGGCAAGCGTCGCTGGGACGTCGCCGCCGATTTCGCGCTGGAGCCGAACAAGTGGAGCGCGCACATGGCCGCCCTGGACCGCGGCGAGCCGTTTCGCGACTTCGTCTACAAGGTCCAGCGCACCGACGGGTCGCTTGGCTTCGTCTCGGTCAGCGGCAAGCCGGTGTTTGACGCCGAGGGCCGGTTCTCCGGCTACCGTGGCGTCGCCAGCGACCTCACCGGTCGCAAACGCGCGGAAGAGGCCTTGCAGCGGAGCGAGGCCTATTTGGCGGAAGCACAGCGGCTGAGCCATACCGGCAGCTGGGGATGGAATGTCGCGACGCGAGAGATCACCCATTGGTCGCAGGAGATCTATCGATTGTACGGCTTCGATCCGAAAGCGGGCATACCGCCCTTCGAAGCACATCTAGAGCGCATTCACCTGGAGGATCGAGCAAGGCTTGCCGAAGCCTTGGAAAGAGCAATCCGTAAGGGCGTAGAGTTCGAATTGATCTTCCGAACCGTTCTTCCCGATGGCGCAACGCAGTACATCCACAAAATAGGTCATCCTGTTTCCGACGCCGCCGGCGACATCATTGAATTCGTCGGAACCGACATGGACATCACCGAGCGAAGGCGGGCGGAGGCGGAAGTCCGCGAAAGCGAGCGGCGCTACCGCGAGGTTGAGATGGAGCTGGCGCACGCCAACCGCGTCGCGACGATGGGGCAGCTGTCGGCTTCGATTGCCCATGAAGTCAGCCAGCCCATCTCAGCGGCGATCACCAACGCCCATGCCGCTCTGCGCTGGCTGGGCGCCCGACCGCCGGATCTGGAGGAGGTCAGACAGGCGCTCGGTCGGATCGTCAACGACGGCAATCGAGCCGGCGACGTCATCGGCCGGATCCGTGACCTCATCAAGAAAGCGCCGCCACGGAAGGATGACTTGGAGATCAACGAAACGATCCTAGAGGTTATTGCCCTGACCCGTGGTGAAGTGGTGAAGAACGGCGTCTCGGTGCGAACGCAACTCGCGGAGGGCTTGCCGTTCATTCAAGGAGATCGGGTCCAACTGCAACAAGTGATCCTTAACTTGATCATCAACGCCGTCGAAGCAATGAGCGGCGCCGGCGAGGGGCCGCGTGAATTGCTGATCAGCACCGGGAAAGCCGAGTTGGACGGCGTGCTCGTCGCGGTACGGGATTCAGGTCCGGGACTGGCTCAAGCGAGTTTTGAGCGCCTCTTCGAAGCCTTCTACACGACCAAGCCCGGCGGTTTGGGGATGGGCCTATCGATCTGCCGTTCGATCATCGAAGCTCATCGGGGACGAATGTGGGCGACCGCGAACGTGCCCCACGGCGCCGTCTTTCAATTCACGGTGCCTGCGCATTCAGAAAGTACACCATGATTTGGGGCCGCCCCCTCGTGAAGACCCGCGGTGGTCATGAACACTCCCTCACGTCCGGTCAGATATTAAGCGACGAGCGGATACAAGCGAGCAGGTCATTCTCGTCGAATGGCTTGCTCAGGTAACCAACGACCCCATCCTCCAGCGCTCGCTCCCGCACGCTGTCGTCAGGGTAAGCCGTGATCAGAATGGTCGGTATGGTCTTTCCGGAAGCCACTAGGTGTCGATGCAGCTCGAGGCCCGTCATCCCGGGCATATGCACGTCCGCGATCAGACAGGAGGTGCGGGGGACTTGGCGCGAGTTCAAGAACTCTTCGGCGGACGCGAAGGCTTCGGCCGTATATCCCAACGACTTCATGAGCCCCCTGACGGCTTCGCGCATCGATTCATCGTCATCGACGACCGAGATCAGGGGCTTGGTTTTCGGCACTTTACCTCCTTCATCCCGGTTTCCGGGACGGGGACGCGCTGCGGTCCGGGGCCATTGGGCGGGGGATATTCGACAGCGTTTCAAGGAAGGTAAGACAAAACTAAGCGGCGCGCGATTATACTTTGGTTTAAACAGAATTGCCGCGGGAGCCAACGTGGATAGGCGTCTGCGAGTCGTGGCTAAGGTAAAAAATCCTTTCTCCTACAAGCGCACGATTTTAGGATGTTCCGGTTGCGGGATTGCCGCCGCCCTGAGAGTTGCGGTGCCGCTATTGCAGCGAGCGCGAGCGATGACTGCGCTGCCAACCGTCATTATCGTCGATGACGACCCGGGGATCCGCGAGTCGCTGGAGGGCCTGCTGCGTTCCGTGGGCTTGCAAGTCAAGGCATTACCTTCGGTGCCCGAGTTCGCTCCATCGGGGCCAGTCATGCGAAAGAGGAAGGCGGCTTCTCTGCCTGACTTGGCTCGATGGCCGACAAGTTGAACTTCGCGGCGGAGAAGTCTCAGAGTAGTTAGACGCGCCTGCAGGTCCGGCCTACCTCCGCGGCCGGGCTCTTCTCCTTGCCGGCTCGATTTAGTCGCCGCGGCAGCGGGCTTTTTGAGAGTCATCCTAAACGAAAGTATAATTAGAATGATTCTCAGGCGGCAGCCATTCATCCGTAGGTGCAATGGCACAGCGTGAAGCGCCCCGGTAGGCTCGATTTGCTGTTCTACTCCTTCTACCGGGGAGAGGCTCATGCAAGACCGACGACAGTCGGTGCGTCGGGATAATTCGCCGGTGACTCGGGCCTGGTCGAGCCCGGCAACAGCTGACGCGACGTTGGAATTCGGCCGCTTTCGCGTGCTGCTGCGCCAGCGGCAATTGGTCGCCGCTAGCGGTCCGATAGAGTTGGGGACGCGTGCCCTCGATCTCCTTCTCGTCTTGCTGGAGGCCGACGGATCGCTGGTCACCAAGGACGAGCTCATGAGCCGTGTGTGGCCCGGTATCGTTGTCGCCGAGGAGAACTTGAAGGTTCAGATCTCCGTATTACGCAAGGCTTTCGGCGAAGACCGCGACTTTATCCACACCGAGTTCGGCCGCGGCTACCGGTTCACTGCCGCGGTTCGCTCGACCGTCGCCTCGGGCGCTCGCCAGCGGTCGGCGCGACGACGTGACGGGTCAAGTGAAAGGTTGGTTCCTCAATGGGTTGCTAGAAGACGCCCGGTTGGTACGTCCCGAGATTTCTTTCGCAGACGCTTTGATCCTGCTTACAGCTAGGGCACCGCGTCCTGCCGGGACTGAATTAGCTCACATAGCAAAAGGAGAGGAAACATGGCGACACGTTTTTCTTCGACGGTCTCTAATCAGGCCACAGACCAATTAAGCGCACCAAAGATGCCATGGCGAAAAGCGGTGACTTTTGCCGCAGGGCTCGCCCTCAGCACGCTTTCCTATCCGGTCCATGCCGCGCCGGCGAGCGGCGGCGATATCGTGCAGGGCCTCTACGACGCTCTACTCAGCACTATGAAGAACGGCCGGATACTGGGGCAAAGCGGTCGTTTCACCCAACTGGCGCCGGTCATTTGCCGCAGCTTCGACATCGCCTCGATGGCCCGGTTGTCGGTCGGCCCGTCCTGGGCCGGCCTGAGCGAGGCACAGCGCCAGCAGATGACCGAGAGCTTCGGGCGCTACATCTCGGCGATCTACGCCGACCGCTTCGACAGCTATGCCGGACAGAAGCTCGAGGTGACCGGCGAACAGCCCGCGCCATCCGGGGTCATGGTACGCAGCCAGATCATCAAAGCCAACGGTGAGCCGGTCAAGGTCGACTACATGATGCGGCGCAGCGGCGACAGCTGGCTGATTTCCGACATTTATCTCGATGGCGCCATCAGCGAGGTGGCAACCCGGCGTTCAGAGTTCGCTGCCATCCTGAAGAACGACGGCATTGACGGGCTGATAGCGGCCCTCAACCGCAAGGCGGACATCCTCACCGGGACCATGGCGAGATCCTCGTAGGAATCGGAGGAATCGAAATGACCCGAGGCTTAACCCTGACAAAGCTGCGCCCGAGGCGGTGAAGGCGATGGTGGCGCTCGAAAACTATGTGCAGAGCGGACTCGACGATCAGTCGGACTGAGGCGGCCTGAAGACCCAAGCTCAATTGCGCCTATTTGCCGGAGTTGCGGCAAATTTCAAGCAGCCACAACGATGACAACCGGCTCGACACGCAGTGTGGTTCCCACGACGCGCCATCGAAAGAGGCGGGGTCCCCGCATTCAAATCGGGGGCGAGCCCAAAGAAAAAGTGGCGCGGGTTCGCCTCGGCTCCTACGAGTTCATCAAGAAGGGCGTTTCGCGCTTCGATCTGCGCGATCCCTACCGTCTCGCCATCGCCCTGACCTGGCCGCAATTCAGCGCGGCCTTGCTCGCACTTTATCTGTCGGTGAACATCGTCTTCGCCAACCTCTTCTGGCTGGTTCCCGGTTCGGTGGGGAATGCTCGGCCGTATAGCTTTGGGGACGCCTTCTTCTTCAGCATCGAGACGCTGGCGACGGTCGGCTATGGCGAGATGTATCCGGCGACATTGTACGGTCATGTGGTCGCGTCGACCGAGATCGTATGCGGGCTCGGGTTCACCGCCATCCTGACCGGCCTCACATTCGTCCGCTTCTCGCGGCCGAGGGCCAAGCTGGTCTTTGCCGCCAATCCGGTGGTGGCGATGCATAACGGCAAACCGACACTGATGGTGCGGATTGGCAACGGACGCGCAGTCGTGCTCGCGGACGCGGCGGCGAAGCTGAACGTCCTGCTTTCCGAGACCACTGCGGCGGGCAACCTGTTCCGCCGCGCGCAGGAGCTGCGGCTCGAGCGGGCGCACCTTCCCCTCTTTCCGCTCTTCTGGACGCTCATGCATGTGCTGGACGAACGGAGTCCATTGCACGGCTACAATGCGGCGCGCGCGATCGAGGCGGACGTGCAGGTGTTCGTGGGGCTCGAAGCGCGCGATCCGATGCTTGCGACAGTGGTGCACGAGATCCGCAACTATGGGCCGGAAGATATACGCTTCGGCATGCGGTATACGGATGCCGTGACCTTGGCAGAGGACGGCACGCCGGTTTTTGAACTGACCAAAATCGGAGCGCTGGAGCCCGATGTCGGCGACCGTCCGGAACCGGGTTGGACGGAGCGGGAAGAAGAACAATAGACGCCATGGCCCGTCCCTGCGCCGGCTCCGCCGGCTTTGTCTGCAGAACGGCGCGTCGCGAAAAGTCTTGTGGCCCACGCCGATCGGGGTGTTGTTAGGGGGTCCAAAAGCGGGACGATGGTGCTAAGCAGCCCCCGGGAAACCGGGTAAGTCGGTGACATCTCCCGCGACCGCGGGAGGACCTGAGGTCTGGCCGAGTTGGCTCGGCATAGGGCGCTTTGGAGGACGCGATGCACTTCAAGCTGTTCATGAAAGTCGTCCTTCCGCTCCTGATCGTGACCGTGCTCCCCTTCTCGGCCGGGGCGCAACCCGCACCTAGCGGGCCGCCGGCGGTCGGCGTCGTGCGCGCCGAGCGGCAGCAGATCACGCAGACCGACGAGTTCATCGGTCGCATCCAGGCGGTCGGGCGGGTGGCGCTCGTTGCCCGCGTCAGCGCCTTCCTTGAGAAGCGGGCCTTTGTCGAGGGCGCCGAGGTCAAACAGGGCGATCTCCTCTACCTGCTCGAGCAACCGCCGTTTCAGGCGCAGGTCGACGCCGACAAGGCCAATGTGGCGCAGCTAGAGGCGCAGCACACCTATGCCCAGCAGCAGATAGCGCGCTCCCAGTACCTTTTGAAAACGCCCGCCGGCCAGCAGCAGACGGTCGACCAAGACCTCGCCAATGAACGTTCTTTGGCAGCGCAAGTCGCTGCCGCGCAGGCGCAGCTGCAAATAGCCGAGATCAATCTCGGCTATACCGAGATCCGCGCGCCGATCGACGGCAAGATCAGCCAGACCGCGGTGACCGAAGGCAATGTGGTGTCGCCGACGAGCGGAACCCTGGCGAACCTCGTCAGCCAGGACCCGATGTATGTGATCTTTCCAATCTCCCTGCGCACCGGTCTCGATTTGCGGGAACGCTATGCCAAAATTGGCGGTTATCGCGCGGTTGTGATCAAGCTCCGGCTGCCGACCGGAGAAATCTACGGGCAGGACGGCAAGCTCGATTATGTTTCGCCGACCGTGGCTGAAAACACCGACACGGTTACTTTGCGCGGGGTTGTCCCCAACCCTGTACTTCCGGGCCTGAAAGCCGGCGAGCCCGGCTCGCGCGAATTGACCGACGGGGAGTTCGTGACCGTGCTGCTCGAAGGGGTGCAGCCGATCACCGTTCTGGCGATACCACGCGCCGCGGTGCTGTCGGATCAGCAAGGTGATTACGTCTACGTCGTCGATGCGCAGAACAGAGCGCAACGACGGCCCATCCAGCTTGGCCAGTCGACCCCCTCGACCGCGGTCGTGACCAACGGCCTCACCGAGGGAGAGCTGGTCATCAGCGAGGGACTGCAGCGAGTCCGACCCGACCAGCCGGTGTCGCCCGGCCCGGCTAGCCCACCGCCGGCAATCTCGCCGGATGTCGCGCGGGGTAGCGCGAGCGGCACATCCTCCGACGAGCCAAAGGCGACACAATGATCTCGGCGATCTTTGTCGATCGGCCGCGGCTCGCGGTCGTCATAGCGATCGTGATCACGATCGCCGGCCTGTTGGCGCTGACGCGAATTCCGGTCGCGCAGTTCCCGGATATCGTGCCGCCTCAGACCCAAGTCTCCGCCGTCTATCCCGGCGCCTCCGCCGCCGTCGTCGAATCGAGCGTCGCCCAGCCGATCGAGGCGCAGGTCGTCGGGGTCGACAAGATGCTCTACATGAAATCGACGAGCGGCAATGACGGCAGCTACAACCTGACCGTCAGCTTTGTGCTCGGCAGTGATCCCGACATCAACACCAACGCCGTCAATAACCGGGTGCAGACCGCCCTGGCCCAGCTTCCTCAGGAAGTCCAGCTGGAGGGGCTGACGATCCAGAAGAAATCGTCGGCGGTCCTGCAATTCATCGTGCTCTACAGCGAGAACGGCAAGCGGGACCCGCTGTTTATCACCAATTACGCGATCATCAATGTGCTCGACGTATTGTCCCGCACACAAGGGGTCGGCCAGGCGCACATCTTCGGCGCGCTCAATTACTCGATGCGGATCTGGTTCGACGCCCAGCGCTTGGACAATCTGAAGTTGACGGCAGCCGATGTGATCGCGGCGATCCAGGCGCAGAACGTGGAGGCGCCGGTAGGCCGAATCGGCGCACGCCCGATCGGCAGAGACCAGCAATTCCAGTTGAATGTGCAGACGCTTGGTCGCCTGACGACACCCGAGCAGTTCGGCAATATCGTATTGCGTGCCAATCCCGACGGGTCGCTGCTACGCGTACGCGATGTCGCTCGGGTCGAGCTCGGCGCCCAAAACCAGGACATTGAAGGCCGCTTCAACAGCCAGCCTGCCGTGGCGATCGGCATCTATCTCTCTCCCGGCGCCAATGCAGTAGAGACCGCTGGGCTCGTTAGAGCCAATATGGACCGCTTGAGCCAGCGCTTCCCGCCCGGCCTGAAATACCTGGTCAATTACGACACGACCACCTTCGTCCAAGACACGATTCACGACGTGCTGATCACGCTGCTGATCGCCTTTGTGCTGGTCGTGATCGTCGTCTTCGTGTTTCTCGGCAGCCTGCGCGCGACACTCATTCCCGCGATTGCAGTGCCGGTCAGTCTGATCGGCAGCTTCGCGGTGCTGCTGCTGATGGGCTATTCGGCCAATACGATATCGCTGCTCGCGACGGTGCTGGCGATCGGGATCCTGGTCGACGACGCAATCGTCGTGGTCGAGAACGTCGAACGCGTGATGGAGGAAGAGCCGAACCTGTCGCCAGCGGACGCGACAAAGAAGGCGATGACCGAGATCACGGCACCGATCATTGCGATCACCTTGGTGCTCCTTTCGGTGTTCGTGCCGATCGCCTTCATTCCCGGCATTTCGGGAACACTGTTCCGGCAATTCGCGGTGACGATCAGTGTCGCGATGCTGATCTCGGCGTTGAATGCGTTGAGCTTGTCGCCGGCGCTGTGCTCCGTGTTTTTGCGCCATGGCGGCCCGAAGCGGGGCCCAATGGGCTGGGTGTTGCGGCGCATCGACAACATCCGCGACGGCTACGCGGCGATCGTGCGCCGCCTGGTGCGCGTCTCCGTACTCGGCCTTGTGGCGATATTGGCGAGTGCCGCCGGGGTTTATTTTCTCTCCTTGCGAACCCCGACCGGGTTTCTGCCGGAAGAGGACCAGGGCGCCTTCTTTGTCTCGGTGCAATTGCCCGATGGCGCATCGGTCACCCGCACCCGCGACGCGGTTAAGCGCATCGAGGCCGTGTTAAAATCGATGCCGCAGATTCAGAACCTTGTCGGGATCGTCGGCTTCTCGATCATCGACGGCGTCAACGAGCCGAATACCGCCTTCATCGTTCCGACGCTGAAGCCGTTCACCGACCGTAGGGGCGCGGCGAATTCGGCGCAGGCGCTGATCGCGCGGGTGTTCGGCGAGGGACAGCAGATTCACACGGCGACTGTCATCCCGTTCAACCTGCCGCCGATCATTGGGCTCTCGACCACCGGCGGGTTCGAATACGAGCTCGAAGGGCTCGAAGGGCAGGAACCCGCCGCGATGAACAGCGTGATGCAGGGACTCTTGGCGGCCGCCAACCAGGATCCGCGGCTGACCCGCGTCTTCTCGACCTACACCGCGAGCAATCCGTCGATCTATCTCGACATCGACCGCGAGAAGACGCAGGCCCTGGGCCTCGGCATGAACGACGTGTTCAACGCTCTGCAGGCGACGTTGGGCGGCATCTACATCAACAACTTCAACCTGTTCGGCCGAGTCTGGCAGGTCAACATCGAGGGCGAGGGGGCGGACCGCAGAGACATCTCCTCGCTGTGGCAGATCTACATCCGCAACAAATTCGGCACCGATGTGCCATTGCGTTCGATCGCCGACGCTCGCGTCGTCGTCGGGCCGCAAGTCATCACCCGCTACAACAACTATCGCGCGATCCCAATTCAGGGCAGCCCGTCGCCGGGCACCTCCTCCGGCACCGCACTGGCGGCAATGGCGGATGTCTCGGCCAAGACCTTGCCCGCGGGCTACGGCTACGAATGGACCGGGACCGCCTATCAGGAGGCGGCGGCTTCGGGGCAGACAGGTGCCATCCTCGGGCTTGCGGTCCTGTTCGCGTTTCTGTTTCTCGTGGGTCTCTACGAGAGCTGGATGATCCCGGTTCCGGTATTGCTGTCGGTGCCGGTCGGGGTCCTGGGGGCGTTTCTCGGAATATTGATTTTTCATCTATCGATCGACCTCTATGCCCAAATCGGGCTCGTCGTGCTGATCGCGATGGCCGCCAAGAACGGCATCCTGATCGTCGCGTTCGCCAAGGACCGACGCGAGGAGGGGATGGAAATCCAGGAAGCCGCGGTGCTCGGCGCGCGAATGCGGTTTCGCGCCGTGATGATGACGTCCTTCGCCTTCATCCTCGGCGTCTATCCGCTGGTCACCGCGCAAGGCGCGGCCGAGATCAGCCGCCACGCTGTCGGCACACCGGTCTTTGCCGGCATGATCGCCGCGAGCGCCATCGGACTCTTCGTGATCCCGATGCTATATGTCACCTTCCAGACCATCCGCGAGCGCAGCAGCGCGCGCTTCCGGCGGCTAAAGCCCCGTCCCGCCGAGACCGACTAGCGGCGCCCGTGCGCGCCGTATCCGCCTTTGCCATGCAGGTCGCGCCATCGATCAAGGAGCGGGCACGGGCCCGCATTCGAGGCTGCGGCCGCGCAGCCGGCAGCTAGCGAGGACGGCGTCGTCGCTGCCATAGAGCCTGCCGTCCCAGCCCTCGGCAGTTGTGTCCATGATAAAATATCCGAAGTGCTTCAATGCGAAACCGCTGGCCACCCGCGTCCCGTCGATCTCTGCATCGACGAGAGGCGTTTTGCCGAGCTCGAGCATTGTGTCGCCGCCAACGCCGACGATCAGCTGCGCCGGACGGTCGGGTCCGAACGAATAGCTGAGGAAATCGTGAAGATGGCCGGACAACACCAGATCGAGACCGGGCGGTACCTTCCCGCGGATCGCATCCTGCAGGGTGGCGTTGACGGTCATTCCGACGAGGTTGCCTTGCGCCATAGCCCAGACCGGCCGATGGGTGAGCAGCCACGCGTGCCCCGTCGGCGCGGCCAAGAGGTTCGCAAACTGAGCGGCGTAAGCCGCGACCTTGTCCGGGAGCGCTTTGAAGTCGTCTGCATCGGCGCTATCGAACACCAGCAGCTCGACCCCGCCAACATGGAGCCGGTACGGCTCGGTTTTGTCGATGCAGTCGGAGAAACCGGGGTGCGGGTCGAGCAAGGCAACCCACCCGTGTCCGCCGCGGCTGCACAGCTCGTGATTGCCGCGCACCATGACCCAGGGAGCAGTGGCCAATAGCGGTGCCGCTGGCTCGAAGAAATCCTCCCGCCAAGTCTCCCAGTTATCGCCGTGAGAGCTGCCGGCGCACCCCTTTCGGTCGACCGGACATGCGGTCTCGCGGTAATAATAATCGCCGACATGAATGACTAGATCAGGCTTGTGGCTGGCCGCACGGCGGGCAATCGCCGCAAACGGCCAAACTTCCGGGTCATTGCAATCCTGGACCGCGCGTCCCTCAAGCCGACAACCGGTGTCGCCGATGACGACGATCCTCCGCACTTCCCCCGGCAGGATCGGAGCCGGTGAGCCCCCGATGATGAGTTGGCGAGTCACTGTCGGCGCTCGCGCCTCGCACAGTGTGACCGGGAAGTCGTCGCCCGCACCGGCGCGCGGCGCCATCGGGAGGTCGGTCCCATCCGCCGTCGCCGTTGGACAAGCTGTGCCGGCCGCTACCGCGATCCGTACTGAAAGAGTGCCGTCGGACGCCAGTTCCGTCCATGGCCCGGGCCAGTCCGCGGCCCAGGCCTTGGTCGATAGGGCGATCGCCGCGATCACCCCCAGAGCCAGGCGCCTAGCCTTCCGCACGGCCGCTCCTTGTCGATTCAATCCTCACCGAAGTATAGGTTAAATCGTAGCGTGACCTGCACCAGGAGCGCCAGAACGGCTTAACCCAGCGGACGGCTGGCGGATCGCCGATCGGAGACTCCTCCGCCAACCCCGCCGCGGCTTAAAGTTCTCAGGCTTTTGTCGTTTGCGGCTTGGCGGCGGCTCGTTTCTCGGCCCCTTTCTTTTTCTGTTTGGGCTTCTTGGCCTCGCGGCTAGACCGCTTCTGCTCCTTGTTTGCCACGACGCTCTCCCTTCACGTTACTCGCTGGCGAATATGCTGCCGATGCTCAGCGATTCAACCATCCCAACGCATGAATGCAATGTCCTCACCATGAGGTCCTCTCAAGTCGTCGGCCTCGGACAGCGCCGGGATCAGCCGTTGTGCGTCGTATCGTCGGCGACGATGACGGCGTCGAGCTTCTCAGTCACCTTGGCGAGAATATGCGGCGGCAAAGCCGCCGACAAATTCGGTCTTCATGTGCTTCTCGATCCTTCGGTCGTGGTAACCAGGTTGATGACCGGTGCACCGCGCACAAAGCGGTTGATATTCTCGGCGATCTCATTCCAGCGGCGCTCGACCATGCCGCTGGTCCACCCTGAATTGTGCGGCGTCGCGATAACATTCGGCAATTCGTGAAACGGATGCCGCGACCCGCGGCGCACGGGATCGGCCGCGTTCGGATATTGCCACCAGACGTCGAGCGCAGCGCCGCCGATCGTCCGGTCGCGCAGTACCGAATAGATCGCGTCCTCGTCGACTATTTGGCCGCGGGCGATGTTGATCAGGAATGCGCTTGGCCTCATTAGCGACAGCCGGCGCGCATCAATCAGCCCGGTGGTCTCAGGACCAAGTGCGGTGCACAGCGCCACGGTGTCGCATTCGGGCAGCATGCGGTCGATCTCGGTGAGCGGGAAGATCCGTTCGACACCTGGCTCCGGTCCACGTTCCGAGCGATTGGCGGCGAGGATGCGACAGCCGAACGGCGCCGCGCGTCGCGCCACCTCGCGTCCGACTCGGCCATAGCCGACGATGCCGAGCGTGCTGCCTCGCACCTCGCCGTGCGGTGCGCCGCCCTGTACCCAGCTCGTGCGCCAGGAGGCATGCTCGCGAAACTCGGCCGAAATCTCGAACAGCCGGTGCCGCCACGCGAGCATTACCATGACAACGTATTCGGCAATCGCGCTCTCGTGACCGAACGCGTTGCATACGGTGACCCCGGCCGGCAATGCTGCGAGCTCGATCAGCTCGACCCCAGTCGCGACCGACTGCACCAGTTCGACCTTCGGCGCCGGCGGATAGTCGGCGCGCCAGTGATTGCTGACCAGGATTTCGGCATCGGCGGCGGCTTGCCGCAGCCGTGTGCGGTCTATCGGGTCGTCGAGGATCTCGACCTCGAGACCAGCCGGCAGCCGATCCCTGATGCCCCTGGCGGTATCGGCGGCGACATTGCCGAGGAACAGTGCTTTCATTTGATGATGTGGGCGGCGAGGAAATCTTCGCGCACGGTAATGTCGAGACCCGCCATTCTACAAGTTTAGCCTGGCGCCGCTTCGAAGGCGAGCGGGTCGCACCTTGAGCCAAGCCGCTTTGCCCCGTGCCCGCTCGGGAAGGTTGAATTTGTGATCTCATGATGCTATATTCTTAAATTCTAAAGTGCGCTTCTGCCAACCACCACCCCATCAGCGAAGGTGCAGAATGCCCTCCGAAAGTCTCCCTGCTGCCTCCCTCAGACGTGCAAATTGCCTCCCTGCTGCCGAGTGCTGATACGGAAACCTAAGTGTTTGATCTAAAGGGTATTTTTATACAATCAGACCGCGATTTTCGGCGCCGAATTTAGTTTTCTCCCTGCTCTCAGGGAGAGCCTGGCCCGGCCGTCGCTTAGCGCGCGTGGCATTTTGGTTAGCGCTATGGGAACGTTACATAACAGATTCGATTTCGCGTATATAGATCGCCTGCACCTTCGAGGTTGTCCGATGATCCCCCGCTCGCGTCCCGATCCGCTCGTTCTGTGCATCCTCGACGGCTGGGGCGAGCGGCCGAAGGCCGACGACAACGCGATCACAGTGGCGCATACGCCGGTCTGGCATCGGCTGTTGGCCCGCTGGCCGCACGCGCATCTGCAGGCGAGTGAGCATTATGTCGGGCTCCCCGATGGCCAGATGGGCAATTCCGAGGTCGGCCACACGAATCTCGGTGCGGGACGGCTCGTCCTCCAGGACCTGCCGCGTATCGACGCCGCGATCGCTGCCGACCATCTTGCCGCGATGCCGGCATTGCGCGACTTCATCGGCAAGCTGAAAGAAAGCCGCGGGACGGCTCACCTGATGGGGTTGCTGTCGCCCGGCGGCGTACACTCACACCAGCACCAGATCGCCTCGCTCGCCCGGATCCTTTCTGAGGCGGGGCTGCCGGTCGCCGTACACGCCTTCCTCGACGGGCGCGACACACCGCCCAAGTCGGCGGCGTCCTATCTGAAAACATTTCAGCGGGACATCGCCGACCTCGAACGTCTTCGGATCGCGACCCTGTGCGGTCGCTATTTTGCGATGGATCGCGATAAGCGTTGGGACCGTGTCGAGAAGGCTTATCGGGTGATCGTGGATGCGGCCGGCGACCGCGCCGAGGACCCGGTGCGGGCCATAACGGCCGCCTACGGCCGCGGCGAAACCGACGAGTTCGTGCGACCGACCGCCATTGCAGACTATGGTGGGATGGAAGACGGCGACGGGGTGCTGATCGCGAATTTTCGCGCCGATCGGGTCCGCGAGATCGCGACAACCCTGCTCGACCCGGATTTCGCCGGCTTCACGCGGGCGAGGCGGGTGGCGTTTGCCACAGTTCTAGGGCTAGTTGAATATTCTGCCGAGCTCAGCCGCTTTCTCGGCACTCTCTTCCCACCGGAGGACCTCGCGGATACCTTCGGCGAGGTGGTCTCCGGGGCCGGGCTGACCCAGCTGCGCGTCGCCGAGACCGAAAAATACGCGCACGTCACATTTTTCTTCAACGGCGGCCGCGAAACGATCTTTCCCGGCGAGGAGCGGATTCTCGTGCCCTCACCAAAGGTCGCGACGTATGACCAGCAGCCCGAAATGTCCGCACCCGAGGTAACCGACAAGGTGGTCGGGGCGGTAGCAGCCCACCGTTTCAACGTCATCGTGCTCAATTACGCCAATACCGACATGGTCGGGCATACCGGCCGCCTCGACGCGGCGGTCAAGGCCGTGGAGACGGTCGACACCTGCCTCGGCCGGCTGTCAGAGGCGGTCGAGCACGCCGGCGGCACGCTCGTCATCACCGCCGATCACGGCAACGCCGAAACGATGCGTGACGCCGAAACCGGCGAGCCGCATACCGCGCATACGCTGAACCCGGTGCCGTTTATCGTGGTCAACCCACCGGCTGCAGTCCGGCATCTCGACGATGGCCGCCTCTCCGACGTTGCCCCGACCTTGCTCGACATCCTCGGTCTGCCAAAGCCCGCCGCGATGACCGGCCATTCGCTGATCGCAGAGGCCACGGGGCTGGAGGCGGCGGGCTGACCCCCGGTCTAGCGACTCTTCGCCGACCGGCCCGGCTTGATCATTGAGCACGGTGGCGGATATGATCCCTGCCAAGAGATCGTCGTGGGGAGCCGATCGGGCTCCAGATTTTAGGAAAAGTGAATGAAGCGTTCGGGTCTTCTTGCAGCGTCGATCGTAACGCTCGCGCTGTTCTCGCTGCACCAGGATGTCGGTGCGGCGTCGTCAAACTCGACGGAAACTTACAAGCAGCTAAACCTCTTCGGTGAAGTGTTCGAACGCGTGCGTGCCGAATATGTCGACGATGTCAGCGACGATTCTCTGGTCGAGTCGGCGATCAACGGCATGCTGACCTCGCTCGACCCGCACTCGAATTATCTGAACACCAAAAACTTCAACGATATGAAGGTGCAGACCCGGGGCGAATTCGGCGGGCTCGGGATCGAAGTGTCGATGGAAAACGGTCTCGTCAAAGTGGTCTCGCCGATCGATGACACGCCCGCCGCCCGCGCCGGGTTGAAGCCCGGCGATCTGATCACCCACCTCGACGGTGATCCTGTGCAGGGGATGACCCTGCCCGAGGCGGTCGAGAAGATGCGCGGTCCGATCAACAGCGAGATCAAGCTGACGATCCGGCGCGAAGGAAGGGAACCGTTCGACGTCAAGCTGACCCGGGCGACGATCAAGATTCAGTCGGTCCGCTCTCATCTCGAAGGTGACAATATCGCCTATATCCGGATCACGACGTTCAACGAACAGACCGATGTCGGCCTCAACAACGCGATGAAAAACCTCAAGCAGCAGGCCGGGGGAAAACTTCTCGGGGTGGTCCTTGATCTGCGCAACGATCCGGGCGGCCTGCTCGATCAGGCGGTCGCGGTTGCGGATGCGTTTCTTGAGAAAGGTGAGATCGTGTCGACCCGCGGACGGCGCAGCGAGGATGCCCAGCGCTACAACGCCCGCCCGGGCGACATCGCCGCCGGGCTGCCGGTCGCCGTGTTGATAAACGGCGGCTCCGCCTCAGCCAGTGAGATTGTTGCCGGCGCCCTGCAGGATCACCACAGGGCGATCCTGCTCGGCACGCGGTCGTTCGGCAAGGGATCGGTCCAGACGATTATCCCGTTGCCCGGCCACGGGGCGATGCGGCTCACCACAGCGCGTTACTATACGCCCTCTGGGCGGTCGATTCAGGCTAAGGGCATCGACCCGGACATCGTCGTCGAAGCAGCTAAGATCGAAAAACCACCCGAGAAGGGCGAGGCGAAAGTTGCCACAGCCTCGGACTTGAAAAGGGACGATTCTGGTGATGGCGGTCCCGAGCAGGGCTCGGTCGATCCGTCGATCATAGGCACGCCGGCGGATTACCAGCTGACCCGGGCGGTAGACATGCTGCGCGGCATTGCGCTGTTCAACGGGCGGGTGGTCAACTGAATTCCATTGCGCCGCAGGCCGTGTCCGCGTCTGGCAGCATATGATGCCCGGAAAACCCGGATACCGGTCGGCGGTGGGCGTCATGCTGTTGAACCGCACGGAAGAGGTCTTCGTCGCCCGGCGAATCGATATGCCGATGTCGCCGGCCTGGCAGATGCCGCAGGGTGGGATCAACCCGGGCGAGACCCCGCTGCAGGCGGCGCTGCGCGAACTCAAGGAGGAGATTGGCACCGACAAGGCCGAGATCCTCGGGGAGAGCAGCACCTGGCTGAAATACGACCTGCCGCCGGAGCTCGCACGTGGGATGTGGGGCGGGCGCTATCGCGGCCAGCGGCAGAGATGGTTCGTCATGCGCTTTACCGGATGCGACACGGATATCGACCTCGCGACCCACCATCCGGAATTCGACGCCTGGAAGTGGATACGGCCCGAGCGGCTGCCCGAGGTGATCGTTCCATTCAAGCGTCAGCTCTATATCGACATTCTGGCCGAGTTCCGGGCGCATTTCGCCGTTGCGAAAACCCCGTGACCGCGACTTTAGCGGCTTAGCCGACGGGCGGCCGCAGCAATCGCCGCGCCGTCGGGCATGGCGGTCTGAGCGCCGCGGGCTAGGCAGGCGAGTCCGGCCGCGGCGCTCGCCCGGCGCAGGGCAGCTTCCAGGGTCGAGCCCAGATCGAGCGCCGCTGCGAGAACGCCGACAAAGGTATCGCCGGCGCCGGTGGTGTCGACCGGCTCGATCGCCAGCGCCGGCACCTCTATCCTGGTCCCGTCGCGCAGAATCGCCAAAGCGCCCGCTGCGCCGCACGTCACCACAAGTCCTTGCCGCAGATGCCGCGCTAGCTGCTCCGGATCGGACCCCGTCGCCGCCGCCTCGCCTTTGTTTGCGACTGCAATATCGATTTCTCCCAATAGAGCGATGTCGATCGACCTGGCGGGCGCAAGGTTGAGCAAGCTGTATCCGCCACGCGTCCGCAGGCGCCTGATCAACATCGCAGTTTCGCCCGGGGGCACCTCCATCTGTGCGACGAGTGTGGTGCCCGTGCTGAGGAGCTCGTCGGGAACCTGGTCCGACCGCGCGCTCGCATTGGCGCCTGGTGCCACCGCAATCAAATTCTCCCCCTCGCTCGACACCATGATCGCAGCGCAACCCGTCGGCTGCTCGACTACTCGCACCAATCGCGTATCGACGCCGTCGCTGCGCAACAAATCGAGCGCTATGTCGGCAAAGGAATCCGCGCCGACAGCCCCGGCCAGCACGACATCGGCACCGGCACGGCGGGCGGCCAACGCCTGATTAGCACCCTTCCCGCCGGGCAGAAGGGCATAGTCGCCACCGAGTACGGTCTCGCCTGGCGATGGCAGGCGCGGGACCGGGACGATCAGATCGACGTTTATCGAACCGAAAACCACGATCATGTCACAGTGCCCTCCTGCGGAGGTCGCTTATAGAAAATAATGATCCGAGGACGCGGATCCGACGTTTAGCCGATATATAGCAACGGGAGAGCGACAACATGACGGGTTTCGAGAAACGCACCCTCGGCCGCACCGCGGTCGAGGTGACCGCTCTCGGCCTAGGGTGCGCGACTCTCGGCGGCAGCCGAGTGCCGGTCAGTCGCGAGGAGGCGGAAGCGATCGTGCGCGCGGCTTGGGCGGCCGGAGTACGTTATGTGGACACCGCGCCCTTTTACGGGTTTGGACAGGCGGAGCGTTGTGTCGGCGACGCGCTGCGTGATGTACCGCGTGAGGAATGGGTGTTGTCGACAAAAGTCGGGCGGTTGCTGCGCCCTCACGCGAATCTAGCCGCGACCGAGCACCGGCATCGGATGCCGTTCGATGCGGTGTTCGACTACTCCTACGATGCGATCATGCGCTCGTTCGAAGACAGCTTGCAGCGGCTTGGCCTGGGGCGGATCGACATCCTCTACGTGCACGACGTCGGGGCGATGCAGCATGGTCGGGAAGGGCATCCCGCGGTCATGCGCACGCTCCGCGGCGGCGGTTACCGCGCACTCGAGGAGCTGCGCCGCTGCGGCGCCGTGCGGGCGATCGGGATCGGTGTCAATGAGCGGGAAGTGCTGTTGGAGGCGGTGGAATGGGGTGCCTGGGACGCCTTCCTTCTCGCCGGGCGCTATACGCTCCTCGAGCAGGGACCGCTCGATGATCTACTGCCGAAGTGCCTTTCCTCGGGCATATCGATCGTTGTTGGCGGTCCGCTGAACTCCGGGATTCTCGCGGGCCGCGACACCTGGAACTACAAGATCGCCCCGTCGGAGATCGTCGGACGGGTGCACGCGATCAGCGCGGTTTGCGACCGTCACCAAGTGCCCTTGGCCGCGGCGGCATTGCAATTTCCGCTCGCCCATCCTGCAGTCGCCGCGATCATCCCGGGTCCGCGCAGCGTCGCGGATTTCGCGGCCAACTTGAACCTCTTGCGCTATCCGATTCCCTCGGCGTTGTGGAGCGACCTGCGGGACGCCAAGTTGCTCCACCCGCTCGCGCCGACGCCCGTCGGATTTCCAGACGTGCGGCCTGCGAACGCGTAATTATCGCCCGATCCGACCGCGGCGAGCAGTGACCAGGACCACGACATCGAAGTGGTCGGGGATAAGATCACGATTAAGAGGGCTCGTCAGGCCATTAAATTTGGTTAATTTTATTTGTCACACCGATGCCCTCGATTAATCCGCTTTAATATTAGCAGAGCATATTGGAGGATTGAGCGAATAAGGGAGACGACGATATGACGGGTTTCGAGAAACGCCCTCTCGGGCGTACTTCGCTCGAGGTAACCGTTCTCGGGCTCGGCTGTGCGACACTCGGCGGTCACCGGGTGCCGGTGACCCGCTCGGAGGCGGAGGAAATCATCCGTGCGGCCTGGGCGAGCGGGGTGCGCTATGTCGACTGCGCCCCCTTTTACGGCTACGGGCAGGCGGAGCGTTGTGTCGGCGATGCGCTGTGCGAAATGCCGCGCGACGACTGGGTATTATCGACGAAAGTCGGGCGACTATTGCGCGCTCGCGCACAGGCCCCCGCAACCGAGCCGTACCGCCATCCGTTACCGTTCAATACGGCTTTCGACTACACATACGATGGGATCATGCGCGCATTCGAGGATAGTCTGCAACGGCTCGGGCTGGCGCGGATCGACGTGCTCTATGCGCACGACATCGGAGCGGGGCAGCACAAGGATGCGCATCCCGAGATAATGCGGACATTTCGCGACGGCGGATACCGCGCGCTCGAAGAACTGCGCCGCGGCGGCTCGGTACGGGCGATCGGAATCGGCGTCAACGAGCGGGAAGCGCTGCTGGAGGCGATGGAATGGGGAGATTGGGACGCCTTCCTTCTGGCTAGTCGGTATACGCTCCTCGAGCAGGACCCGCTCGATGATCTGATGCCGAAATGCGTGCGTGCAGGCATTTCGATCGTGGTCGGCGCGGTGCACAACACCGGCATTCTGGCGGGACGCGACACTTGGAATTATCGGCCCGCTCCCCCCGAGATCGTCGCTCGGGTGAACGCGATTCAGGCGGTTTGCGACAGTCACGGAGTGCCTCTGATCGCGGCGGCGTTACAATTTCCGCTCGCCCATCCGGCCGTTGCGGCTGTTCTCCCCGGCCCGCGTAATGTCGAGGAGATGGAGGAAAACTCAGAGCTTCTGCGCTATCCTATCCCGCCGGGGCTGTGGGCGGATTTGCGCAACGTCAAGCTTATCCGCCCGGACGCGCCGACACCGAGCTGATCGATTGGGGGAATTCCGATGAAACTGAATGGCGCAACCATCCCTGAGCCGATCGTGCGACGGGTGATCGAACGGCGCGGAACCGAGCATTCCTTCGCTGATCTCGACCCGCCGCGGACGGCGCTCGTTGTCATCGATCTGCAGCACGCCTTTATGAACGACGCGATCGGATTTGCGGCGGTGCCGGCGGCGCGCGACATCGTACCTGCGGTCAATCGGCTGGCGGCTGCCGTGCGCGAGACCGGCGGCGGCGTGTTCTGGATCAAGATGACACATGACGAGCGTTGCTTCAGCGAATGGTCAGTGGCCTACGAGCTGCCGACACCCGAATACCGCGCCAAGCGTATCGCTGCACTTTCCGAAGGCACGCTGGGTCACGAGTTGTGGCCGCAGCTCGACGTGCGGCCGGAAGACGAGATCGTCAAGAAATACCGCTACAGCGCCTTCATGCCCGGAACGTCGGAGCTTCCCGATCGGCTGCGTGCCCGCGGTTTCGACACCCTGCTGATCACAGGGACCGTGACCAACGTCTGCTGTGAAAGCTCGGCGCGCGACGCCAACATGACAAATTTTCGCACGATCATGGTCAGCGACGGGAACGCTGCGCTGAGCCAGCAGGAGCACGACGCATCGCTGACTGCTTTCTACAATACGTTTGGCGATGTCATGGATACCGACATGATCATCGCCAGGCTGCGGCGCGCCCGGGCCGCTCGGGCGGCGTAGCACTGGCAGCGAAGAGCTAAGCGACGGGACGTGAAAGAGAATCGCGTGAAGCGCATTCTGCGCGAAGGCGGCCTCGCTCTGGGGACCCATGTCGGCGGCATCGCCGACCCGCAGATCGTCGAACTGATCGGGCTAGCCGGTTTCGATGCGGCGTTCATCGACATGGAGCACACAAGCTTCGACCTGCGCGATGTGCAGCTTGCGGTGATGGCAGCCGAACGCGTGGGGGTTACGCCGATCGTACGCACGCCGGGGTTCGATCCGGCCTTCATCCTCCGGCTGCTGGATATGGGCGTACAGGGCATCCAGGTACCGCATGTCGGTGACGCCGCAGCCGCGCGCGCCGCGGTCAAGGCCGTACGCTACCCGCCACTCGGCGATCGCGGTATGGCAGCGGGCAGTCGCGCCGCCGAATTCGGCAGGATCCCGCTGGTTGAGCACATGGCGCAATCCAACCGTGAGATCCTGCTGGCCTGCATGATCGAGGACATGGCAGCGGTCGAGCGGATCGACGAAATCGCTGCAGTGGAAGGGGTCGACCTATTGGCGGTCGGGCCATCGGACCTGTCGCGCTCACTCGGCGTCAGCGGCCAGCCCGACCACCCGAGGCTGGTCGCCGCCATCGACCGGGTCCGAGAGGCGGTCAAGAAAGGCGCCGGCGCGCGGCTCGCCCTGCCATTGAACCACGCCGCCTTTCCGCGCGACGCAGCGCAGCTGAAGGCGCTCGGCGCCGGCTATACCAACTGCGCGCCGAGCCCTGAGGCGCGTCTGCTGCGATCTTTCCAGGATCAGGCCGCCGAGCAGCGCAGACTTCTTGGCTAGCGCCTAAGCCGCGACCCGCGCCAGACGGGTCGTCTCATAGCGCACAGCCCACCAGGCGAGGCGGCTCGCTGCCCCCGCCAACCGACTGCGCGGGGCCAGGCCGACAGCCTTGAAGACCATCGCGACGATGTGCCGGACATGGTGCTCCTGGTACAGCGCTAGCGCCCGCCGCGCATAGGCACGGCTGTAGCGACGCCGATCGTACGGGCCCGCAGTCTCGTTCGCCGCGTAATACGCGTAGGCGAGCTCGTCATCCTCGGCTTCGGCAATTCGCCCGAAGGCGATGCGGAGACGCTGTAAGAACCAGATCCGCTCGCACTCGAGGCAGCGGGTCAGATTCTTGTAGAAGAGCTTGTAGTGACGGATCTCGTCGGCCGCGATGTTGCGGCAGATCTCTTTCAGAACCGGCTCCCGCACTCCATCGCGCAGCGCCGAATAATATGAACTTGTTCCAATCTCGACCATGCAACGCGCAATCATCTCGCCCGAACGCGAGCCGCGGCGCGAGGCCTCGCTATCGAAGTCGACCCGATAGCCAGCTTGAAAGCGGCCAAAGGCAAATTCGAAATCATAGCTCGGGTCCGCGAGCGCAGCCCAACGCGCCAACGCCCGCCCGTGCTGGATCTCCTCATCGCCCCAGCTCCGCGCGGCTCGCTGGAAATCGGGATCGTCGTGGAAAATGCGGCACAGATGATGCGCGTAGGCCGCGCCATTATATTCGACGAGGCTCGCCGCCTTGACGATCCGCACCACATCCGGATCGAGCTTGCCGCAGTCGAAGCGGTGCCACGGAATATCCTCGAGCGTCCAGGAGCCCATGGCCGCGCTATCCAGCGAGCTTCTTCTTCAGCAGCTGATTGACGAGGGTAGGGTTGGCCTTTCCTCGGGTCGCGCGCATGATTTGGCCGACGAAGAAGCCGTAGAGCTTGTCGCGGCCGGCGCGGTATTCGGCGACCTTTTCGGCTTGGGCCGTGAGGACCGCGTCGATCGCGGCCTCGATTGCGCTCGAATCGGTCACTTGGCGTAGTCCCTTCGCCTCGACGATCGCGGCCGGATCGGCACCCGATGCAACCATCTCGGCGAAGACGTCCTTGGCGAGCCGGCCCGAAATCGTACCGTCGGCGATCAGGTCGATCAGTGCTCCGAGCTGCTCGGCCGAGACCGGCGATTGCTCGATCCCAATCCCGAGCCGGTTTAAGGCCCCGAACAGTTCGCCCATGACCCAGTTGGCCGCTATCTTGGCGTCGCGCCCTTGAGCGACCCGCTCGAAATAGAGTGCGGTCTCCTTCTCGGCGACCAACACGTCGGCATCGTCGGCCGAGTGCCCGTACTCCGACACGAACCGCGCCTTCTTCGCGTCGGGCAGCTCCGGCAACTCCGCGCGCAGCCGCTTGACCCAATCGGTTTCGAGCACCAGCGGCACCAGATCGGGATCGGGGAAGTACCGGTAGTCGTGCGCCTCCTCCTTCGAGCGCATTGGCCGGGTGATGCCCCGCGCGGCATCGAAAAGGCGCGTTTGCTGCTCGACCCTGCCACCCTCCTCGATGAGCTCGATCTGCCGTCGCGCCTCGTACTCGATCGCCTGCATCACATAGCGGACCGAGTTCAAATTCTTGATCTCGCAGCGCGTACCCAGAGGCTCACCCGGACGCCGCACCGAGACGTTGCAGTCACAGCGCAGCGAACCCTCCTCCATGTTGCCGTCGCAGGTCCCGAGATAGCGCAGGATCGAACGCAACTTGCGCAGATAGATCCCGGCCTCCTCGGCGCTCCTTAGATCGGGTTCGGAGACAATCTCCATCAGCGCGACACCGGCCCTGTTCAGATCCACGTAAGTTAGGCTCGGGTGCTGATCGTGCAGGCTCTTCCCGGCATCCTGCTCGAGATGCAATCGGGTAATGCCGATCTCGCGCACCGTCCCGTCGGGCATGTCCAAACTGACCCGGCCTCGTCCGACAACCGGTTGCTGATATTGCGAGATCTGATACCCCGCCGGCAGGTCGGGGTAGAAGTAGTTCTTGCGCTCGAAGACGCTGTGCAAGTTGATCTCGGCATCGAGGCCGAGCCCAGTCTTGACCGCCTGCTCGACGCAATGCCGGTTGATGACCGGCAGCATTCCCGGGAATGCTGCGTCGACCGGCGAAACCTGGGTGTTGGGCTCCGCCCCGAACTCGGTCGCCGCGCCGGAAAACAGTTTGGCCTTCGAGATCACTTGGGCGTGGATCTCCAGCCCGACCACCATCTCCCACTGCCCCGTGCGGCCCCCAATGGTCCCTTTGGCGATCATCCACCGCCTCCCACGACAAAGCTCGGCAGATGTCGGAAGCACGCGGCATTTTCCAAGATCTGGGCGACGCGCAGTACTGTCTCCTCGTCAAAGGCGCGGCCGGTGATTTGCAGGCCGAGCGGCAGCCCGTCGGCGCTGAGCCCCGCCGGGACCGAGATCGCCGGCACGCCGGCGAGATTCGCCGGAACAGTGAAGACATCGTTCAAATACATCGCGATCGGGTCGTCGGTATTCTCGCCGATGATGAAGGCGGCCGATGGCGCCGTCGGGGTCAGGATGCAATCGACCCGCTCGAACGCCTCGGCGAAGTCGCGCGCTATCAAGGTGCGCACACGCTGCGCCTTCAGATAATAGGCGTCATAGTATCCGGCCGACAGCACGTAGGTGCCGATCAGCACACGGCGGCGGACCTCAGCGCCGAACCCGGCGGCGCGCGTCAGTTCGTACATCTCGTCGAGGCTGTCGCCTTCGACCCTCAAGCCAAATCGCACGCCGTCATAGCGCGCGAGGTTCGACGAGGCCTCGGCCGGTGCGATTATGTAATAGGCCGCGAGCGCATGTTTGGTCATCGGCAGGCTGATCTCGACTGGCTCGGCGCCCGCCGCTCGAAGCCACTCGACACCCTGCTGCCACAGCGCTTCGATCTCGCTCGGCATCCCGTCGACGCGATATTCCTTGGGGATGCCGACGCGCAGGCGGCGAATGTCGCCCGAAAGTGCGGCTGCGAAATCCGGTACCGGCACCGGTGCGGAGGTCGAGTCTCTGTCGTCGTGCCCGGCCATCACGCCGAGCATGATCGCCACGTCCAGGACGGTTCGGCCCATCGGCCCGGGATGGTCGAGCGAAGAGGCGAAGGCAACGACCCCCCAGCGCGAACACCGGCCGTAGGTCGGCTTCAACCCGACGATCCCGCAAAAGCTTGCAGGCTGGCGGATCGAGCCGCCGGTATCGGTGCCGATCGCGGCCAGTGCGGCCCGCGCGGCAACTGCGGCTGCCGAGCCGCCCGACGAGCCGCCTGGAACCAACGGCCGGTTGTCTCCAGGCCGCCGCCACGGGTTTTCGACCGGACCATACCAACTCGTCGCGCTCGAAGAGCCCATCGCGAACTCGTCGAGGTTGGCCTTGCCGAGCATGACCGCGCCTGCCTGCCACAGCTTGTCGGTCACTGTCGATTCATAGGGCGGATGAAACCCGTCGAGGATGTGCGATCCTGCCGTGGTCAGGATATCCTTGGTGCAGAAGAGATCCTTGACCGCGACCGGAATGCCGTCGAGCGGCAACGTCTCGCCGCGCGCCAAGCGCTGGTCCGCCGCGTCGGCCATCCCGAGCGCGCGCTCGGGTGTGGGCGTAATATACGCGTTGAGCGGATTGACTTCGGCGACCGCGTCGTTGTAGGCGGCAGCGAGCTCACGCGCGGAAAACATCTTGCGGGTGAGCCCGTCGCGCGCCTCGGCGAGGTTGAGCGCGAGCAGCGAGGGGTCGCTCACTCGACGACTTTCGGGACGGTAAAGAAGCCGCGCGCCGCGCGCGGCGCATTGCCGAGTATGGCGTCGCGACAGCCGCCATCGGTGACCGCGTCATCGCGCATCGGCAGGTTCGCCGCCGCAGCGCTCGCCATCGGCGACACCCCTGAAGTATCGACTTCGTTCAGCTGCTCGACCCAGGTCAGGATGTGCGACAGCTCGTCCGCCAGCGGCTCGAGCTCGGCCTCGGAAAGCCTGATGCGCGCGAGGGTGGCGATCTGCGCCACAGTGGCCTTGTCGAGCGCCATGATCTCAGTGCTTCCGGGTTATCATCGGTTTATGATCCTAGACAATCCAAGTGAGCTGCGCGAGGCCGTGCCGGCTGGTGTGCGGCTGATGGGTCTCGATGTCGGGACGAAGACGATCGGCCTCGCTCTGTCCGATACGCGCCGGGTCATCGCCACACCGCTCGAAACGATCCGCCGCCGCCGCTTCCGCGAGGATATGGTGGGGCTCCTCGCACTGATCGATGCCCACGGCGCGGGCGGGCTCGTGATCGGCCTGCCGTTGACCCTCGCCGGGATCGACGGGCCGCGCACGCAGTCGGTTCGCCAGTTCGCTAGGAACCTGCTGGCATTGTGCGACCTGCCGATCGTCTTTTGGGACGAGCGGCTCTCGACCGCTGCCGTCACCCGCGAGATGATCGCCCACGACATGACCAGGAAGCGTCGCGCCGAGATCGTCGACCGCGTCGCCGCCGCTTACATTCTGCAGGGCTGCCTCGACTTCCTCAGTCGAACCTCCGTCTGAACCTTCTCGGTGGTCACCGGTCGGACCATAAGGCTATAGTCGACCTTTCAGGATCATTTCCGAGCCCGCGACATGAGCATTCAGCCCGATATCGAAGGCATCCGGCGCCAGATGGCGGCCACGATTCACGCGCATTGGAAGCTCGTCCTCGCGCAGGGCATCGTTATGATGGTGCTGGGGTTTCTGGCAGTGGCCGAGCCCAACGTCGCGACGATCGCGGTGGGCATCTTTGTCGGCTGGCTGTTCTTCATCGGCGGCATTTTCCGAGCTTTGTCGGTGTGGCAATCCCGCGGAATGCCAGGCTTTGCGTGGTCATTGCTGACGGCACTGCTGGCGATCGTGCTCGGCCTGATACTGATCTTTCGGCCGCTGGCGGGTGTGCTGACCCTGACGATGGTGTTGATCGCGTTCTTTATCCTCGAAGGCATCACCGCGATCGTGCTCGCGGTGATGCACCGCGAGCACCTCAGGAGCTGGGGCTGGGTGCTGTTCAGCGGGATCGTCGACTTGTTGCTCGCCTACCTGATCTGGGCCGGCTGGCCGAGCTCGGCCGACTGGGCAATTGGCCTGCTCGTCGGCATCAATATGCTATTCTTCGGGCTGTCCCTGGTGATGACTGCCCTCGCCGCGCGGCTGATGGGCAATCAAACGCGCTGACGGCGGCTTAAAGGTCAACGACCGATAAAATTCGGCTTCCGCTTTTCTCTGAACGCCGCGACCCCTTCGGCGTTGTCCGTGGTCATGTGCAGTTGCGGCTGCACCAGGCTCTCGATCTCTAGGTAGCTCTCGAGGCTAGGGCCGACGGCGGCGTGGAACAATTTCTTCGCCAGCCCCAGCGCAAAAGTCGGTGCCTCGGCAAGGTCGGCGGCGAGCTCCTCCGTCTTGGCCATCAACTCGCCGTCCTCGACGACATGGTTGACGAGGCCGAGTGCCAGGGCTTCTTCGGCCTCGACAAAGCGCGCCGAAAACACGAGCTCCTTGGCCTTGGCCATGCCGAGCCGACGGGTCAGAAACCAGATGGCACCGCCGTCGGGTGCCAGGCCGATGCGCCGGAAGATCTGCGAGAAGCGCGCGGTTTTCGAGGCCACCACGAGATCACAGGCCAGCGCAATGCTCCAGCCGATGCCGACGGCCGGACCGCGCACCGCGGCGATCACCGGCTTCTCGATCGCGTGCAACGCGCCGATAAAAGTGTGTCCTCCGCGCTGCATGCGCTCGCGGTCGGCGCGCAGATCGTGCGGCTGCCCGGCCATACGGTCGACATCCGCACCCGAGCAGAACCCGCGACCCGCGCCGGTGACGATCACGACGCGGACCGCGTCGTCGAAGCGCAGTCGGGCGAAGTAGTCGCACAAGCGCTCACGCATCTCGACATTGAGCGCGTTCAATTTTTCCGGACGGTTCAGCACGACCTTCGCGACCGCGCCTTCGACGGTCAGATCAACCGACATTCTGTCTCTCCCGCTGCCCGGAGGACTATAATCGGCGCACTTGGCAGCGACCAGGAGGAAGGACAGATGAGCGAGACCAGCAAGCCGCGGCTCGTCGGCATCAACCACATCGCAATTGAGGTCGGTGACATAGATCAGGCCCTCGATTTTTACGGCAAGATCTTCGACTTCACCTTGCGCGGCAAACGGGGGGGCAACGCCTTCATCGAGCTCGGCGACCAGTTCATCAACATGATGCAAATGGCCGAACCGCACGAGGACCGGCGCCGCCATTTCGGGCTCGTCGTCGACGATCGTACGAGCGTGCGTGCGCGGGTCGAGGCCGCCGGCGGCAAGCTGTTGCCCGGGCCCTTCCTCGACTTTCTCGACCCCTGGGGTAATCGGGTCGAGGTGGTCGAATATTCCAATATCCAGTTTACCAAGGCGCCGCATGTGATGCGCGCGATGGGCTTCGATCTCGACAAGAACGAGAACGCCCGGCGCGAGTTGGCCGAGAAGGGCATGGCGCCTGAACCGCGTGCACCGCGGGCATTCTCGGCGTAGCATTTCGGCCCCGTACAATCGGAAGGAACGGCCATGGCGAAAGGTGTTTTGATCGCGGCGATGGATTTCTCGAACGTCGCCGAAGACGAGTTCAACGACTGGTACGACACCGAGCACATCCCCGAGCGGCAGCGGGTGCCCGGCTTTCTGACCTGCCAGCGCTGGATCGGCGCCGAGAACCCCAAGCAATCGGTCGCCACTTATGACCTCGAGAGCTTGTCGGTATTGCAGGGTCCGGCTTACCGGGCGATCGGCGGCCAGAATTTGTCACCGTGGTCGAAGCGGGTGACGGCCCGCTGCCAGCGCCTCTTGCGCTTCGAGGGCGATCAGATCCTGCCCGGCGACAAGGCCGCGCCGGATAATGCCGGCGGGCTGCTGTTGGTGAGGATGACCCCGGCCCCGGCGGTCGAGACCGCGTTCAACGCCTGGTACGACACCGAGCACGTCCCGGCACTCGCCCGCGTGCCGGGGGTGCTGAGCGCCCGCCGTTTCCGCACCATCGGCGGCGATCGGAATTCTGAATGGCTCGCGCTCTATCACCTTGCGTCACCCAGCGTGGTCGACGGCGCGGAATGGAAGCAGGCAAGCGGCTCGACGCCGATGCCCGAGCACATTCGTCCGCAAATCAGCGACCGCCTGCGCTTTGTTTGCCGGAGCTACCGCCGCGCGAGCTGAGCGCGGTCCAACGAGGGCGCCGACATGCGGTACGAGCTCTATTACTGGGACGGCATTCAGGGGCGTGGCGAGTTTGTTCGCCTGGCACTGGAGGAGGCCGGGGCCGACTATGTCGATGTCGCCCGAGAAGCGGGTGGGGAGGGCGCCATGCTGCGCCTGCTCGACGGCGAGGAGGTCGAGCACCCGCCGTTTGCGCCGCCCTTTCTCAGGGCGGGGAAGCTGCTGATCGGTCAGACCGCAAACATCCTGTTCTATCTCGGCCCGCGTCACGACCTGGCCCCGACGGCGGAGGCCGGGCGTCTCTGGGCGCATCAGCTGCAATTGACGATCGCCGATCTCGTCGACGAGGCGCACGACACCCACCACCCGATCGCCAGCAGCCTCTACTACGAGGACCAGCGCCCGGAGGCCAAGCGCCGCACCGCCGACTTCCTGAAATCGCGGGCGCCCAAATATCTCGGCTATTTCGAGAAGGTATTGGCGCGCAATAAGGCGGGTGACGGCCATCTCGTCGGGGCAAAGCTCACCTACCCGGATCTGTCGCTGTTCCAGGTGATGGCGGGTCTGCGCTATGCCTTTCCGCGGGCGATGGCACGGCTCGAGCCGAAATACCCCCGCGTCGTGGCCGTGCACGGCCGGGTCGCGGCCCGGCCCCGCATTGCCGCCTATCTCGGGTCCAACCGCCGGATCGCGTTCAACGAGCACGGCATCTTCCGGCATTACCCGGAACTCGACAGTGAGGGCTGAGCGGCACCCACTCCCTAACCCGCAGCGTACGCCGCGGGGCGAAATACAACGAAAATTGTGGTTTTTGCCGTGAAGCAGCTAGAGCGGCGCATATAATCGCTCGTTATTTCAACGCCTTGCACGGAAAATTCGTTACTTAGCGGATCAATGGAGTTTTGCCGCCGATCAACGAATTCAAGCGGCCTTATCAATCGAAAAACAACGGAATTCGTGCGGCCACGAAAACGGACGAGCGACGCAGGAAAAAGGAGGCGAGGGATGGGCATACGAACCGGCGAGGAACTTCTGGAATCGCTGCACGACGACCGGGCATTGTTCATCGACGGCGAGCGCGTGAAGGACGTGACGACCGACCCGCGTTTTGCCGGGGTGGCGCGGAGCCTGGCGGAGCTTTACGACATGCAGCACGACCCCGCGCTCGTCGAGCGGATGACGTTCCGCTCGCCGACGAGCGGGGAGCGCGTCGGGCTCTCTTTCATCGAGCCGCGCTCGGTCGACGAGCTGATCCGCCGGCGCGACATGGTCAAGATCTGGATGGACGCGAGTTGCGGCATGTTCGGCCGCAGCCCTGATTTCATGAACATCTTCGTGACCGCCTTTGCCTCGGCGGCGGAGGAATTCGGGCGTAAGGACAAGCGCTTCGCGGAAAACTTGCGCGCCTATCACGCGCATATCCGCGAGAACGACATCTGCATGACCCACACCTTGGTCAACCCGCAGGTCGATCGCTCGAAACCGGTCGAAAAGCAGGACCAGGATCTCGCGGCCAAGATCGTCAAGGAAACCGATGCCGGGATCGTCATTCGCGGGGCGCGCATGGTGTCGACCTTGTGCGCCTACGCGCACGATCTCGTGGTCCTGCCGTCGACCTATCTCGCGACCAGCAAAGAAGCCGAGCCTTACGCCTTCGGGTTCAGCGTCAAGGCCGACGCGCCGGGTCTGCGCTTCATCTGCCGCCCGTCGGTTATCCACCAGAACGCCGCCTCGCTGCTGGATCATCCGCTGTCCGCGCGGCTCGACGAGACCGACGCGATGGTGATCTTCGACGACGTGCTGGTGCCGTGGGAGCGCGTCTTCATCCATCGCGACGCCGAGCTGTGCAACGGGCTCTACAACCGCGCCGGCATCATGCCGCAGATCATGCACCAGTTCTCGACCAAGAACCTGGCGAAGTCCGAGTTCATGATGGGGCTCGCCTTTGCGATCGCGAAGGCGACCAATATCGATCAGCATCTGCATGTCCAGGGCATGCTGGCCGAGCTGATCCAGTACACCGAGTTTTGCCGCGCCTGCCTCCGGGCGAGCGAAGCCGATGCCGCACCAAGTCCCTCCGGCGTCATGACCCCGGCCGCGATGCCGCTGTGGACCGTTCGCATGATGTATCCCAGGATGTTCGTGCGGATGTGCGAGATCATCCAGATCTTGGGTGCCGGCGGGCTCGTTGCGGTGCCCTCCTACGCCGAGCTCGACGGGCCCGCGGCGGCCGACGTCGCGACCTATTTCCAGGCGGCCAACGCCGATGCCAGGACGCGCATCAAATTGTTCCGCCTCGCCTTCGACGCGGCAGTCTCGTCCTTCGCAGGCCGCCAGCAGCTCTACGAGCGCTATTATTCGGGCGACCCGGTGCGCCTCGCCGGCACCCTCTACGGTCTCTACGACAAGGACACCCACATCGACCGGATTATCGGCCTGCTCGACGATCTCGAAGCCCGGCAGAACACCGGCGGGTCCGCAACCGCCTCTCATCCGCCTGCGTGAGCCGAAGCTCTTCGACATTTCAAGGGGCCCTCACACGATCAGCGCCTGCGGAAGTGGAGGGCATGATGGAAACCTGTCCATAGGCGGGCTGGCGTCCGGTAGCCGAGCGCAACAAGTGCTCGGGCGCGCGGGGAGAGGGTCGGGGTGGGTCCTATACATTGGAAATCACAAACTTAATCAGTAGCTTGGGTATCCTCTCTGAGTTTCGCGCCACGGGGTTGCGGTTCGGCGCGAGGCTAGCTACGATGAGCGGCGCTGGGGTAGTGCAGGCACCCCGTTAGACGGCGTGCCGTCCAAGCTCTGCGCAACTTCGCTCACGCGAGCGAGTGCGCACGCATGGATGGACGAAAACCACCTTCCATCTCTCCTCGGGATTTATATGGCGTCATCGGCACGGCCGCCGCGTCCGTGGTCATCGACGTTCGCTGCCGCGCGGGATCTCGTTGCCTACAAACGGATGCTTGCCGCCGCGGACGCAGCTGCAAAGGCCAATGCAGGCGTTCGGGCGGTCAGCATTTATCCGCAGATGCAGGAAGGTCTTGCAGTGGCCGAGGTGACCCTGCTGCAGGGCACGACTTTGAAGAAGTTGACAGAGAAGCTCGATTGAACACGGCGGGCCGGGATTGCCCGCCTAACAGCTGACGGAGGATGACCATGAAGTCGTGTGTGCGAAGGTTAGCGTTCGCGGCTCTTCTTGCCGGAGCGCCCGCTCTTGCCTTTGCGGCCGATGATGGCTGGCAGGCGCGCGTCGGCGAGGCGCTTGGAAAGACCGGTTCGGCAGCACCGGGCGGCATCTATCGCGTCGGCCTGCCGCGCACCGATCTGAAAGTCACCCTCGACGGCGTCGAGCTCAAACCCGGCTTTGCGCTCGGCGGCTGGCTCGCTTTCAAGAACGTGGGCGACCAGGGCATGGTGATGGGCGATCTTGTGCTGACGATGGACGAGGTCGCCTCGGTCATGACAAAGCTCGCCGCGGGCGGCATCGATGTGACGGCCCTGCACAATCACCTGCTGCGCAACCAGCCTTTCACGATGTACATGCATGTGCTCGGACACGGCGATCCGGTGAAGCTCGCGGCGGCGCTTCACACGGCGCTCGCCGAAAGCAAGACGCCGCTTTCCGCGGCTCCCTCCGCGGCCGCGGGGCCGTCGCCGATCGATCTGGACACCGCCGCCATCGATCAGACGCTCGGCGCAAAGGGCACCAATAATGGCGGCGTCTATCAGTTCAGCATTCCCCGCGCCGAACCGATCAAGGATGGCGGAATGGACGTCCCGCCGCCAATGGGCTCGGCCAATGCGATCAACTTTCAGCCGACCGGCGGCGGCAAGGCAGCTATCACCGGAGATTTCGTGCTGATTGCGAAGGAAGTGAACCCGGTGCTGAGGGCGCTGCGTGATCACGGGATCGAGGTCACGGCGATTCACAATCACATGCTCGACGACCAGCCACACCTCTACTTCATGCATTTCTGGGCCAATGACGACGCCAGGAAGCTCGCCGAAGGGCTCAAGGCAGCGCTTGTGCAGATCAATATTGCGAAGAGCTGAGCGTGTTCGCGCGGGCGATTCTGCTGGCGGCAAGCCTGATGTGGCCCGGCACTTTGGTGGCGGAGACCTCGAGCGCAGCTCTGATGCTAGAAGCTAAGATCCCGCTCGGAGAGGTGAGCGGCCGGATCGATCACCTCGGTATCGACCTGAAGCGGCGGCGGCTGTTTGTTGCCGAGCTCGGCAACGACAGCCTGGGCGTGGTCGATCTGGCGGCCGGCAAGGCGATGCGCACGATCAGCGGCTTCAGCGAGCCCCAGGGGGTGGCGTATGTCCCCTTCATCGACAGCGTCTATGTAGCCAATGGCGGTGACGGCTCGGTGCGGGTGCTGGCCGGCGAGGATCTCGCGCCGGTCGGGCGCATCGAGCTCGGCAACGACGCCGATAATGTGCGGATCGACGCGCCGCGCAACCGCGTGCTGGTGGGCTACGGCAAGGGTGCGCTTGCGGTGATCGACCCGGCGAACCGCAGCAAGACCGCCGAAATTCCTCTCAAGGCCCATCCGGAGGCTTTCCAGATCGACGAGCCCGGGACCCAGGTCTTCGTCAACGTGCCGGACGCCCACGAGATCGAGGTCGTGGACCTCCCCGGGGGTGCCTCCCGATCGTTGCCGACGCAAGGCGCGGGATCGAATTTCCCGATGGCGATCGACCGCGACGCCCAGCGGGTTCTGGTCGTCTTCCGTAGCCCACCGGCCTTGATGGCTCTCTCCGCCCAAGACGGGCGCGTCGTGGCCAAAATCGGGACCTGCGGCGATGCCGATGATGTGTTCGTCGATGCCAGGCGCCATCGCGTCTATGTCAGCTGCGGGGAAGGGGTCGTCGATGTGTTCGAGCAGGATCAAGCAGGCTATCGCCGGCTCGCTCGCGTGCCGACAGTGTCTGGAGCGCGCACCTCGCTGTTCGTCCCTGAGCTCGACCGGCTCTTTGTAGCGGTGCGGGCAAGTTCGAGCGAGCTGGCGGCGATTTGGGTGCTCCGTCCGTCTCCATGAAGGCGAAGAAAGGTGCTACGACGCTGGCTGCGTCGGCCCTGCTCGCCTTCTGGTCAGATGCTGCACAAGCCTATCGTCCCTTTGACGGCACGGACGCGGCGGTCGCGGAAACGGGGGAGATGGAAATCGAGCTCGGTCCGGTTGAGTACCTTCGCGAGGGAGCCGATCGCTCGCTGTTTGCTCCTGATGTCAGGATAAATTACGGTTTCACATCGGGCTGGGAAGCATCGCTGGAGGGCGACGTCTCTCGCGGTCTGACCACCGGCACTCCTGTGGTGAGCCTGGTTGAAAGCGAGGCCCTTCTCAAAGGCGTGCTGCGCGCGGGCAGCCTACAGGAGAAGTCTGGACCGAGTATCGCAACGGAATTCGGCGTTCTGCTGCCGGGGATCAATGATGAACATGGGACAGGAGCAATTCTTACCGGTATCGCCTCACAACAATGGGACTGGGCGACGGTCCATCTGAATACTCAAGTTGCGCTTACCCGAGAGCAGCATGCCGACTACTTTCTCGACACCATTATCGAGGGCCCGCACGACTGGGTCGTGCGACCGGTCTCCGAATTCTTTTACGAGCGCAATGTCGGCCAGTTTCAGACCCGGTCCGCTCTGGTCGGGGCGATCTGGCAGGTGCAAGACAATATTGCGGTCGACTTCGGACTGCGGGGAGCGCTCGTCAATGACCACGCCGCGGGCGAGATCCGCGCCGGCGTGACCTTCGCCTTCGGCGTGACGAAGGGACCCGATATGTTGTCACGCCTTATCACCACCGCGCTGCACGGAGTGCACTAGTGCGGGGCCGATTGACGACCGGCGACGAGTGGTGGCGGCCGCTCCCTCCAGGGGCCTCGGCCGATGCGCTGCGTGTCCTTGCCGCGCGCGGCGTGCGAGCGTTTGGCGATGGCTTTGTCGCGTTGTTGCTTCCCATCTACCTTGTCGAGCTCGGGTTCAGCGCGCTTGCGATTGGTGCCATCGTAACCAGCACGCTGATCGGCACGGCGCTGCTGACGCTGTGGGTCGGGTGGATCGCAAACCGGCATTCCCGACGCTTACTTCTCCTCGCCGCGGCGGTGCTGATGGCCGCGACCGGGGCCGGCTTTGCGGCCATCACGAATTTCTGGCCGCTCCTCCTCATCGCCTTTGTCGGCACGATGAACCCGACTTCGGGCGATGCGAGCATTTTCGTACCGCTCGAGCAGACCGTGCTCACTCAGACGATTGCGGCGCGACGGAGAACCGCGCTGTTTGCGCGCTATAGCGTCATCGGCTCCTGCGCGACCGCACTCGGCGTGCTCGCGGCGGCGGTTCCCGATTTTATAAGCGTGTGGACCGGCTGCACCCGAGCGGCCGCCATGCAGCTGATGTTCGGCCTTTATGCGGGACTGGGGTTGGTGGCGTTCCTGCTGTACCGGCCACTATCGCCGGCCGTCGAGATCGCCGACGAGGCGCCGAAGGCACCGCTGCAGCAATCAAAAAGGCTCGTGTACGGCATGGCGGCGCTCTTCGGCATGGATTCGTTCGGCACCGGCTTCCTGGTGCAGTCGCTGCTAGCGCTCTGGCTCTATGAGGCCTTCCAGGTTTCGGTGACGACAACCGCGGCGATCCTGTTCTGGAGCAGCCTTTGTTCGGCGGTCTCCTACCTCGTCGCCGTGCCGATCGCGGGGCGCATCGGGCTCATCAATACGATGGTGTTCACCCATCTGCCGTCGAACATCTTGTTAATCCTGATCCCCTTCGCGCCTAATCTTGCGACCGCGATCGCGCTGCTGCTCGCGCGCAGCGCTCTGTCGCAGATGGACGTGCCGACCAGGACCTCGTACGTGATGGCGGTCGTCACGCCGCCCGAGCGGCCGGCTGCCGCGAGCATCACGGCGGTCCCGAAAACCTTCGCCTGGGCGGCGGGCTCGATGATCTCGGGCTATCTGTTGACGCTTTCCACCTTCGGCTGGCCGCTGCTGATCGGCGGCGTCGTCAAGGGCGTCTACGATATCGTGCTGCTGATCAAGTTTCAGAAGGTGCGGCCGCCCGAGGAGGCCAGGGCAGCGGGGAATTGATTAATTGAAAGCGGGGGTCAACGTCGATCGAGGCCGCATCAAAGCAGGCCGAGGCCGCCGAGAGCAGCGCCCGCGAGCAGCATCCACATGGGATTGAACCGTGTTGCAAGCGTGATCGCCGCCGCGGCAATCGTGAGCCCAGCAGTCCGCCATCCGGTGTCCGCCGCACGCGCCATCACGGCCCCGCCGGCGATGACGATCCCCATGGTTACCGGCACTAGGCCGAGACGCACGATTCGTTGCCATGGCGCGTCGCGGAACCGATCCCATAGGCGATAGGCGGTAAAATATATGGCGCACGGGGGCCCGAAGGTGGCAAACGCGCTAGCGAGGGCTCCGGGAAATCCCCACACCCTCCACCCGACAAAACTCATCATCAGGATCATGTTCGGCCCGGGGATGGATTGGGCTATTGCGAAAAAACTGGCGAATTCCTGATCGGTCATCCAGCCATGGGTGCTGACGACGAAGTTGCGGACATCCGGCAGGACAGTCGGGAAGCCGCCAAAGCTGATCGACGATACCAGGGCAAGATGCGCGGTCAGCGCGATCGGGGCAGAAGGGTCGCTCATCGTGCTCTCGCGTTTTCGACGCCGGCGACGGCAATGCTGAGCGGCACCAGGCCGAACAGGACGACAAGAAGCGGCAGTCTGCCGAAGATGATGAGACCGAAGGCAAGCGCGGCAAAAAGCAGCGCCGCCGGGCGGCGGCGATGCGGCATCAGCAGCCTTATTCCTGTCGCAATAAGGAGCCCGGCGGCTGCCGCGGCAATCCCGCCGAGGATGTTCCGGAGGATGGCCAGGTGAGAATATTCAAGGCACAACACGCCAAGCGAGAAGCCGACCGCCCACGGGATGACAAGGAAGCCGCAGAGCGCGGCGATTGTCCCGATCGCGCCCCGCATCTTCGCCCCGACGCAGACGGCAATGCCGACGATGTTCGGCCCGGGCATGAATTGGCAAAGGCTCACGATGTCGGCAAATTCCCCGTCGCTTATCCAGCGGCGATTCTCGACGGCGATACGTCGCGCCCAGACAATCCCGCCGCCGCCGCCGACACCGCAGAGCGAGACGGTGAGGAACGCGGTGAAGAGCGCAGAGAGAGGAACAGGCCGCCCCACGCGCTGTTGATGCGCCGCTTCAGTCATTGGCGGGCTTTCTGGCATCGGGGAGACTTTGGTCCGCCCTCACACTGCTCATGCTGGTGACGGTGATGCCACAGTCGATTCGATCGTTGATCGAGGGGCAGTGTGTGCCTTGATTGCCAGCGCCAGCGAAGCTCAGGTAGACGATTCGAATGACTTTCGTTCAGGGTCAATGTCGGCGCGTCGGGTCTGCGCTTCATCTGCCGCCCCTCGGTTATTCACCAGAATGCCGCCTCGCCGATGGACGCGGTACCGCCCCGTTCTCTCCGGCGGTCTGATCAAAGGCGAGAGTGCGATGCGAATTTCGGAACCTTGCCGTAGGTGCCTAGGTCAGCAGCCCCGACAGCAGCGCCAGAGCATACGCAACGATGAGCCCCAGATAGACCGGCCAGATTGACCACGACGACAGGGCCCCGAAGTAGTGCCCGGCATCGGCCGGCGCGGTCAGGTCGGTATAATCGGCAAGACCGTAGCTTCGGTTCCTGATTCTTACGACGACTCTGTTGTATAGGTCGCGGTACGCCCTCTCGTTGGCGAGATAGGCGGCGTCGACAAACCCGAAGCACACGATCGGGATTATAGCCGCAGCGGCAATCCTCCCGCTCTTTGTCATGCCGGAGAGAACGAACAACGCGCCGACAATCACAACACACCAGGTTTTGCATCGCGCGCTGTTGCCGGCCAGACGCGTGACAATCACCTGCAGCATGCTCAAATGAGCGGTAACCGCAGGGCTCTCCGTCGGCGCTAGCGGCGATCCGAGCTCGTCGGCAGGGGGATCGGGCATGATCCGTTCCTTTGTCGGATGGGGTCGGTTATGAAGTCACGGCCCCTTCTGTGTTCCAGGGAAATCGGACCGGAAGACCATCATTTCCTGGAAGCCGGCGCGGGGGACGGTTCCCGGCCGCTCGCCGGAGCGAGCTGCGTCGACCCGACGCTCCGGTCTCGCCTTTGCGATCGCGAAGGCGACCAATATCGACCGCATCTGCATGTACAGAGCATGCTGGCCGAGCTGATCCAGTACACCGAGTTTTGCCGCGCCTGCCTCCGGGCGAGCGAAGCCGATGCCGCACCAAGTCCCTCCGGCGTCATAACCCCGGCCGCGATGCCGCTGTGGACCGTCCGCATGATGTATCCCAGGATGTTCGTGCGGATGTGCGAGATCATCGAGATCTTGGGTGCCGGCGGACTCGTCGCTGTGTCCTCCTACGCCGAGCTCGACGGGTCCGCGGCGGCCGACGTCGCGACCTATTTCCAGGCGGCCAACGCCGACGCCAAGATGCGGATCAAATTGTTCCGCCTGGCGTTCGACGCGGCGGTCTCGTCCTTCGCGGGCCGCCAGCAGCTCTACGAGCGCTATTATTCGGGCGACCCGGTGCGGCTCGCCGGCACCCTCTACGGCCTCTACGACAAGGACACCCACATCGACCGGATCATCGGGCCACTCGACGATCTCGAAGCGCGGCAGAACACCGGCGGGCCCGCGCCCACATTTTATCTGCCTCTGTGAGCCGTGCTTTTTGAGGTTGAATGGGCCCTCACCGGATCTGTGCCTGCGGTAGCGGCTGGTACGACTGAAACCCGAGGCCCCACTCCGCTCCGAGTGCGACTGGCGGCCGGTCGCCGGGCACAACAAGTGCGAGGCGGCCGTGCGCGGGGACAGGAGGGTGGGGCGGGTGACCCAGGATCAACCACATCGCCCCGCCAAGCGCCTCAAAATTCTCTTCCGGATCCGGGTCGAAAACCCAGGCCGTCTTTATAGGTTAGCCAGCATGCCTGACAGCCGATCCCTGCCTCGGCAGCAGCGGCTTCGGCATCCTCTCGAGTATCGAAGAACGCGACGAATTGTAGTTCTTTATGGACTAGTCTCACGACGCCCCAGCCCTGAGCCCATCCTAAGGCTCGCGAACCCGTTTGAGCCATAGTGAGATACTCCTATCCGCCTTCTGCCAAATTAGACTGTGATCTGACGATCTTGCACTTTGATGCACATCAAGTCCTGGGTAAGGTGTTCGCTAGTGCCGCCGTACAGCTTCGTTGCGCTCGTGCTCGAGCGCGCCGCCGTTGGAGAGGTAGGCGGTAATCTCGGTTGTGCGGCGCCATTCCGTCCCTATGCGTGCGCTATTGCTGTTCTTTCCAAGTCGTCGCCAGCGCTAGGTCCCGCTCGGCTTCAGCATCACACCTTTATCAGCCCGAGCGTCCGATGCGCGTCCTCGGGCTTCATCTCGTGGATCTGCTCATCGGTATAGCCGCGCTGCCGAAGTGCTGCTTTCTGCTCCTGCGTGATCATGAGAGATACGCTTGCCTGCGACGGCTTCTCCTCGGTCGGCGGATCGTCCTGCTCATCGTGCTCCTCTCCTGGCGATGGACGCTGCACTTCGTCCGATCGCACCATGAGCAGCTTGAGCGCTTCGATTGCTCGAATGAATTCATCTGCTTGCTCCGGGCTGGTGAGTTCGCCAGATATCCTGATCTTTCCCCCAGGATTGTAGATGATCTGGAATGGCATGCCAGAAGACGGCGTGAACGTCGTCTCGTAGGATTCGCGTTGCTGCGCGACACCCTGGCGATGTTGAGAGGTTGCCATGTCGTCATGCTCCCGCGTTTGTTTCACGCGACGAATCATGTGCGCGTCCCTCCCGCTCTGCCATTTCTGATGTTTCGCGATAGGCCGTAATAACTGAGGAACGGCCGCCGGCGCGAACCCATTACGTATAAGGTAATTTCGGAGCAAGTCGTCGCTCGGCATCCCGACCAGGAAACCTCTCATTCAATTCCGCAAAAAGCGGCGGTTCGTTAGCGGCCTCCTGAATCGCGGTGGCACCTTCCTCGGCTGAGTGCGGGTGAAGTATCCGTAGCGCGCGCTCGCTGACCCTAATCTTATCGCCCGCGCGGCCGAGCAGGCCGTATTTGTGTAGGGCAGAGATAGCACCAGCGGACGCCCCATTCAGGGAATTGTACCCCATCCCCCTTGCGATCACTTCGCGCGGATTCGTCCATGCGGCGGGTCTGTTTCCCGATCGCACGGGGACCGATCTATGAACCTCTTATCCTTGGGACATTCGCTGCAGCTTGCATCGGCATGCTCATCTTGCTCGGCGTAGCAATCGAGACCGCTTTGGCAACGACGCTTTTGCTGCGCGGGCTCGCCTCTTGGGTACCCATGGTGCCAGGTGGGTAGTTTGCCAGACTTGAGATCGCTCAGGGACGATCACCTCGCGGGCCCGGCGTACGGGACCGCTCAGAACTGTTGCCGCAGCAAGAGCGATGTGCCGCTGATTGCGTCGCACAGGTCACGATCGTCCGATCAGCGGCAGGTGCGCTCGCATCAAGGGCGCGGGCGCGATGCCTTCGGGCTGCCACAGGCGGTAAAACGCCGATTTCGCGCCCTGGGCGAGCAGCAGGTAGCTCACGGTCAGCCCCGCAATCGCCAAGAGGAAGGTGGCAGAGGGCGGAACAAAGCCGAACCAAGCACCCAGCGGCGTGAACGGTAGCACAACGGCAAGCACGACCACCGCAACGGAGGTGATGGCGAGGAGGGGATGCGGGCGGCTCTTCAGCGGATTGCGCCGCGTGCGCAGCACGAAGATGACCAGCACCTGGGTGGCGAGCGACTCGATGAACCAGCCGGTCTGGAACAACGCCTCGTCCGCATGAAACACCAGCAGCAACAGGCCGAAGGTCAGAAAGTCGAACACCGAACTCACCGGCCCCAGCACCAGCATAAAGTTGCGGATGAAGCCCATATCCCAATGTTCGGGTTTTTCCGTGATCTCGCTGTCGACCTCGTCCAGTGGGATCGGCATCTCCGAGACGGCGTAGAGCAGGTTGTTGAGCAATATCTGAACCGGCAGCATCGGCAGGAACGGCAGGATCAATGTCGCCCCGGCCATCGAGAACATGTTCCCGAAATTCGAGCTCATCGCCATCATGATAAATTTCATGATATTGCCAAAAGCGCGGCGCCCTTCGGTGACGCCGCGCTCCAGTACGCCGAGATCGTGCTGCAGCAAAATGATGTCGGCTGCGTCCTTCGCGACATCGACCGCGCTATCGACTGAGATCCCCACGTCGGAGGTGTGCAGCGATGGTGCGTCGTTTATGCCGTCGCCGAGAAAGCCGACGACATGGCCGCGGTGCCTCAGCCCAAGAATGATGCGGTTCTTTTGAGCGGGCGTGACCCGGCAGAACAGGTTCGTCTCTTCCAGCCGCGCGGCGAGCGCTTCGTCGCTAAGCGCTTCGATCTCGGTGCCGGTCAGCACCCCGGTGATCGGAATGCCGAGTTCGGCGCAGACATGTTGGGTCACGCGCTCGTTGTCGCCGCTGAGGATCTTGACGCCGACACCATTGGCCCCAAGCGCGGCGATGGCCGCCCCCGCGGTTTCTTTTGGCGGATCGAAGAAGACGACGAAACCGGCAAAAACCAAATCTCGTTCGTCGTCCACCGTTGCCACCGCACGGTCGGGCTCGAGCTCGCGCCAGGCGACGCCGAGTGCGCGAAATCCTTCCGCGCTGAGCCCCTCGAAGACTTTCGCCGCGCGGGTCCGCGCCGCGTCGTCGAGCGGCAGAAGCTGGGGCTTACCAGGCTCTTCGTACCGGCTGGCAAGCTTGATGACATCTTCGGGAGCCCCCTTGGTAACCAGCAGGCGGCGGCCCTCGTACTCGACAAGGACCGAAACGCGGCGTCGTTGAAAATCGAAGGGCACCTCGTCGATCTTCGCCCAGCCCGCGCCGCGCGACGGGCCGGCTTCGACGATCGCGGTATCGAGCGGGTTCCTCAATCCAGCCTGGAAGTGGCTGTTGAGCCAGGCCAGGTCGAGCACGCGTTCGCTGTCGGCGCCAGAGAGCGCAACCTGCCGCGCGAGACTGATCTTGGCTTCGGTGAGCGTCCCGGTCTTGTCCGTGCACAGCACATCCATGCTGCCCAGGTCATGGATCGCGCCGAGACGCTTCACGATCACGTGCGCCCTCGCCATGCGGATGGCACCGCGCGCGAGCGTCACCGAAACGATCATCGGCAAGAGCTCGGGCGTGAGCCCGACAGCGAGAGCCACGGCGAACAGAAAGCTCTGCAACCAGGGCCGGTGGAACAGCAAATTGATTAGCAACACAAACAGTACGAGGATCTCGGTAAAGCGGACGATCAACATCCCGAATCTGTGGGTGCCCTGGTCCAAGGCGGAGGGCGGCGGCGCCCGCCGCAGCGTGCTGCTGATCTGACCGAGCTGGGTTGCAAGGCCGGTGCCGCAGACGATCAGCCGGGCCGAACCGTTCATCACCGAGCTGCCCATGAAAGCGGCGTTCGTAGCGCTCGCGACTTCGGGGCTGTCGACGCCTTCATCGCGCGCGTGTTTTTCTGCTGGATATGACTCGCCCGTCAGCAATGCCTCGTTGACGAAAAAATCCCTGGCTTCGAGGAGACGGCCATCCGCCGGGACCAGATCCCCGGCGGCGAGCAGCACGACATCGCCAGGGACGAGATCCTGTCCCGGCACCGTAATCTCCTGCCCGTCGCGCAAGACCTGCTCCTTGAGCGCCACCGAAACCTTGAGCGATTCGGCGGCCTGCTCGGCGCGGTATTCCTGCACGGTATCGAGCACCGCGCTCATCAGCACGATTGTCGAAATGATGATGAAGCTGGCGAGATCGCCGGTCAGCGCCGAGATCGCTGCCGCCACGAGCAGAATGATCACCAGCGGGTTGCGGAACCGGCTCAGAAATTTGAGCGGCAGAGACAGGCGCCGCCGCTCTTCCAAGATGTTGGGGCCATAGCGTAGCCGGCGCGCCGCAGCCTCGGTGGAGCTGAGACCGTTTGGACTGGTTCCGAGCTGCCGCTCGAGATCGGCGAGTGCGATCTGCCAGAATTTCCGCGCGCGCCCGCTATCCGATGTCATCGGCAATCCCTCAGGTCTGTCTGGCCTGCCGGTCCGCAGGGCTGCGGCGGGCGAATCGCCCCGTCGACGCCGGATAGTCAAGATGGACGCAGCCTGCAGGATGTTCGGCCGCAGCCCCGATTTCAGGAACATCTTTGTGACTGCCTTCGCCTCGGCGGCCGACGAGTTCGGCCGCAAGACGCGCATCAAATTGTACCGCCTCACCTTCGAGGCTGTGGTCCCGTCATTCGCCGGCCGCCAGCAGCTCTACGAGCGGTATTATTCGGGCGACCCGGTGCGGCTCGCCGGCACCCTCTACGGCCTCTACGACAAGGACACCCACATCGAGCGGATCAGCTCGCTGCTCGACGGTCTCGATGCGCGCGAGCGCTAATGCCGGGCGCAGGTGGCGCCGCCGAGCACGCAAAACTTGGCGCAATGCGGGTGGTTCAACTGCACGGTGTCGCCAGCTGTCGCAAGGGTCCGGCCGAGGTCGAATTGCGGGTCGTAGGGCAACAACGTGCAGGCGACGACGGTCGGGTGGTCCGCGCCCTTGTGCTTCACAACCATGCGTGCGGTTGCGCACATGACGTCCCCCGGCGATTTGCCGAGAATGCCCCAGCACGCCTCGGTGATCTCCGGGACGTCGACCCTGGCGTCCATCTCCGGGAAGATCATCAGCGCGACCGGATCATCGGCATCGAGTGCAACGCCGAGCTCGGCGAACAACCGGGCGAAACCGCGGCGCAACTCGACTTCCGGTTCGCCCGACAGATAGCGGCTGGCGACGTTTAGCGAGAAGCCGTTTTCGGCAAGCCATTTGAAGCCGTCGATCGTCGGCGGCCAACTCCTTCTGCCGCGCTCGCGCTCGTGCACCTCGCGCCCGTAATGGTCGATCGAGACCCGGATCGTCAGCCGGTCGCTATAGCGCTCGCGCAATGACAATAGCGCCGCCTTCTGCTTGTGCATCGGCTTCATCGCATTGGTCAGCACCAGGACGCGATAGCCCCGCGACAGTGCCTCGTCGAGCATGGCGGGCAGGGACGGGTTCATGAACGGCTCGCCCCCGGTAAAGCCGACCAGCTCCGTCCCGAGCCCCTCGCGCTCGATCTCGTCGAGATATTCGGCGACTTCGGGCGTGGTCAGATAGACGAGCCTGTCGTTGCGCGGCGACGACTCGATGTAGCAGTTTTCGCAAGTCAGGTTGCACAATGTTCCTGTGTTAAACCATAGGGTTTTCAGCGCTTCGAGGGTGACGTGAGCCCGCCGCTCGCCTTTGGCGGTGATGAACGGATCTTGGAATTTTTGCGGATCAAGCCTGGGAGCAGCCGAGATACTCATGAGCCATCAGTCCCGTGGCGGTAAATCCAACAAAGCTTAATCCAACCCCGGTGCGCCGGTCAGCCGGCCTAAACGTGCTGCTCTTTCATCGAGAGCGCGACCGTAGGCCTGTTGACGAGCCCGACGGATGTGGCGAGATGGTTCAGTACGAGCAGGCCGACAAAAGCCGCGGCATTGATCGCAAAGATCCGGCCTTGGATTGCCGCGGTGTAAATTTCCGTCCCGCCGAGCAATGTCGCCGAGACCGCGAATAATGCGGCCTCGTAGACGGCGAACGCGATCAGAAACGTCGCCGTAACGGTGAACGCGCGACGTGCATCCACGAGGCGGCCGGTGATCCACTGCCCGGCCGAGGTCGCGAGGATGGCCACCGCGCCGAGCACCACCCCCCAGGTAAAGGTGCTCGCGGTCCAGGGATAGTGGAGCACAGTGAAACCTACGAGCTGGTTCGCCAGCCACACCAGCAGGATCAAAAGCAAAGCATCGCGGCGCGACAAGCTCAGCGCCGCTGCGGCGGCGAATGCCGCCAATGGCACGGCACAGGCGAGGCCCAGGCTGAAGGCAACGCTGGCCGCCACCAGCAAGCCCAACCAGAGCGGATGACGCCAATCTCCAGGCCCCGATGGGGCGCGACCGACCGGGAGATCGAGAGTGGGCTGTTTCATGGTCCTTCTCCGTGTTCTATCCGTGGCTGAACCCGCGGCCCGAGCGGTCGAGCGGGTCGGGTTCGGTCAGGCCAAGCCAGCGCGCCCGAAGTCGATCCCAGAGATCGAGCCGAGACCAATCTGGGGTCTTCAGAATTTTGTCGGTATCGGGCGCCAGGAACGGGTTCGGGAGCAGGACTGTCGTCTGCTGCTCGTCGTGGCCGTTGAAAAGGCGCAGCCCCCATGAGACCGGTGCACCTGATTTGTCGAGCCGCCGATAAAGCTCTGCTCGCGCCGTCCGGCGATGGCGGGCGAGCGCCTCGGGCGCAGGATCGTTCGGCGGCCCCTTGTGTGGACCGATGCAGAGGTGGAAATGCGACACGCCGAAGGCGACCGTCAGGTAGCCGTCCAGCATCCCGATATGGGTCGGCGCGTGCGGCGTTCGGATCTCCCAGGCGGCTCCTTCGATCAGCGGCCCGAAGGTGATTTTGTCCCAATGCTGCTCGAAGAGATCCCGCAGCAATTGCTCTAGGCTGGCTTCGTCTGTCGGTAACGGAAAGATTTCGACGGTTGCGCCATCGGGGTCCGTGATGGTCGTCGCGCGCGCTGCGGCGGTCACTCTGCCTCTCCTTCACGGTTTGCCGCCCCCGCTCGCCGCGTCGAAGGCGAGCCGCACTCCGGCCCATACCCCCAGCCTCGGGTGCTGGAAGCCGATCGGATCTTGGTACCGCCGATCGAACAAATTGTCGATTCGTCCGTAAGCCGACGACCCGTTGCCCAGATCTAGGATACGCCGAGGCTTACCAGAGGGTGGCCGTTTGCCGTCAAGCCGGGAACCGTGCCGGAGCGGCTCACGTCACGCCAGGGGCCGACATAAGGGAGAGTTGCCGACAATACCCGCCGCTTCTATCACGTGCCGCGCGGCGCCAAGGGTGGCCTTGTTCGTGGGCCGGGCAGCATTTGCCGACCCCAGCCGGCCAGCCCTGCGGGGCTCTACTGCGCTTCCGGAACGCTGTAGCTCGCCAACAGATTGTCGGCGATCTTGTGAAATTCGTCCCAGGGTGCCTCACGGTAGCTGTGGTTTCGGACGATAAAGGCAGCCCCGGCATAGAATTTCTCGTACTGCTGATGCCTGCCGGCGAACTCGGAACCCACAAGATCCCACACCAGCTTGAACAATTTTACGCGATCAAGCGCCGCCAGCTGCGGCGTCTGCCAATAGGTCTCGAAGAGCTTCCTGAGGGAGGGATCGTGCATCACGGTGACACTCGCCGGCATCTGGAAGACGCCGCCGCCCGAAAGTTCGCGCAGGATGTCGATCAGCTGTGAGTACATCTCGGTGCCCCAGTTGAGCGCCGCATACATATAGCGCCGGTTGAAGGTTGCGAAACCGTCGGGCCAGGGCTCCCATGCCTCGATCTGCCCGTGAATCATGCCGCCGAGCGTCGCTTCGAGTGCGCAAAGCCGCCCCAAAATGTCGCGGACGGCAGGTACCTGATCAGCGCCGGTAGATTGCGCAACGCGGCTCGCCAGGCCGACGATCAACCGGAGTTTCGACCACAGGCGGACGTTCGATTGGTGATTTCCATAACAATGGCTCGGCGTCCGAATGTAGATCTCGCGCGATAGCACCGCGTCGTCCGTCACGAAGACGCGTTCCCAAGGCACCTTGACATTGTCGCACATGACCATGCTGTCGCTCTCGTCGAAGCGCCATGCCAATGGGCTGTCGAATTCGTTCTTGGCATTCAGCTCGAAGGGTTGTCGCGACCATAAGCTCAGGCCCTCGGCGTTGCAGGGCACGGCGCAAGTCACCGCCTGCTTGACCTGGTCGGGCGCCAACGGCAACAAATTACCGATCCAGATCTCGTCGGCGAATACCGCGCCGGTCGCCAGCATCTTCATGCCTGAAATCACCACGCCGTCATCGTCCTCGCGCACGACCTGCAGGCTCGGGATCGGCAGGTTTTGCTTCTGATAGAAGGCCGGATCGCGTGCTGCCTGCGGCGGTAGCACCGCATAGGCCGCATAGATGTCTTGCCCGCGCATGTGGCGGTAGTATTTCACCAGGTTCTCCGCATAAGGCCGCGTGCCGGCGGCAAAGACGGTCGGGTTTACCGCCAAGCCGGTGACAAAGCTCGCGACATGATCGGGCGAGCGGCCGAGCAGCCCATAGGTCATCTCGGCAATCATCTGATGGGCTCGCATGCGGCGCCGCAGATCCTCCCGGGTGCGCGCCTGAAGATAGTACATGCTGAAGGTGTCGCCGGCCTCCGTGAATGACATGATCTCGCGATTAGCAGGATCGGCCTTCATGTCGTAGATCGCAGCCACTGTGCGGGCGGCATTCCGAAAGGCGGGGTGCGTCGTCACGTCGTCTACCCGCTCGCTGCCGATGTAGACGATGCGCCCATCCCTGAGACGCTCGATATGCTCCTTGCCGGTCCTGAGCATGGATGGGGTCTCCTCGTCTCGACTCCCGGGTGAGTTACCGAGGCGGCTGGATCGAAGCGGACGCAGGTATAAAGATCAGGCAGCCACACCCCAGGCGATCGCGTTGCGCAGCAATGCGATGAACGCGGCGCTTTCCCATGAGCCTCGAAAGGTGAGCGGTGTGTTGTCCGCAGGGTCGGCGGTCCGGCCCGCGCGGATGGCGGGGTTGTGGCAATGGCCGAGAGCAAAATAGGTGACACCGCCGTTGCCGACCTCGCGGGTATAGCCGAGCACGCGGGTCCTGCCGTCCGGCTGCAGCGAGGTGTCCGAGCCGTATAGGGGTCCGACGGTGGGCGACACGTTGCTCGCACCGTAATCCGCGGTCAGCAGGATCCGCGTCGAGCCGGGATCTTGCAATTCGATGAAGTAGGGCTCGTCCTCGACCTCGAAAGATGTGCCAACCCCTCGGGTGAGAGGGGAATCGGTGTCGCTGACGTCGACGCGAATCTTGCAAATCTGGGGGTGGGTCAGAAAGCGGCTCCCCAGCAAGGCGTGGTGCTCGGTCTTGACGGTGCGGCGCGAGCGCAAGCCCTCCACCCGCTCGGCGCGGCCGCCGCTGGTGCCGTGCAAGCCCAACCAATGGCCGCCCGCTTTCAGCCAACTCTCGATGGCTCGGCTCTGCGCCGCGTCGGGGTAGGGGCCGGCCACATAGGTGATCAGCAATCGGCTGACCGGCAGCCATTTCTCGACATCCGCGAAATCGTTGGCGACCGAGACCGAAATTTCCCGTTCGGCCAAGAGTCCCAGCAGCCGCAGGCGGGCATAGTCGTGGTCGTGCCCGGCCATCGAACCGGGCGGAAAGCCACCGGCAATCAGATGCGCGCGGTCGGGCTTCGTCTCTGACATCGGATCACCTCGCTCATCAAAAGGGCAGGACCCAGTTTCTCACCTTCCGCCGGTTTTCGCCTACCATGAAGTGTCAGGCTTGGCGCTGGCGCGGCCGCTGTTGCGTCGAGCGGAAGGTCGGCGGCCTCGAGCTCGTACGAGCGGCGAAGGTCACGAATCACCCAGGGAGAACATTCCGATGGCGATAACCATTCGTCCTGCAGTGGCCGCAGACGCTGCCGCTTGTGGCGCCATTCTCTACCGGGCATTCCTGACCCTCGGCGACCGCCACAATTTTCCGCCCGACTTCCCATCCGTTGAAGTCGCGACTGGCTTGCTGTCGATGCTGCTTGCCAATCCGGGTTTTTGCGGCGTGGTGGCAGAGGATGAGGGTCGGATCGTCGGCAGCAACTTCGCCGACCAGCGCTCACCGATTGCCGGCATCGGTCCGATTTCGGTCGATCCGATGGTGCAAAACCAGGGCGTTGGCCGCAGCCTCATGCAGGCGGTGGTCGACCACTTCGCAGCGCGGAATTTTCCGGGCATCCGGTTGGTCCAAGCGGCCTACCACAACCGTTCGCTGTGCCTCTATACCAAGCTCGGGTTCCGGACGCGCGAGCCGCTTTCCGTGATGCAGGGCCGCAAGGGTCGTCGAGCATATGGGTCGGATCACCGCGTATGCCGGCGACATCGCCTTCTTTGCTCACGCAGTCGCCGAGACCAACCAAGGCCTCGAGGCGATGATCGGTGCGGCGCAGGCGTTTCCCGGACCAGGCTTTCTGCTCCCGACACGAAACCATGAAGTGTTCGAGTGGTGCCTCGACCGTGGCCTGCGGCTGGTCATGCAGACGATCTTGATGACCATCGGCCTCTACAACGAGCCTGCCGGAGCTTATCTCCCATCGGTACTGTATTGAGATTCTTGCGGGTGCGGACCGATTTCCTTGTCGGGCCACCCCCCAAAGCCTAAGCTCGGTTGCGATGGATGATCAATTCGAGGGCAGTTGCCTGTGCGGCGCGGTGCGTTTTGTGGCCACCGGTCAGCCGAAATGGGTGGCGTGGTGCCATTGCCAGAGTTGCCGAAGGCATAGCGGTGCCCCGGTCTCGGTCTTTGCGGCATTCGAGCGCGCCGCTTACGTCGTTACCAAAGGCGAGATCACCAAATTCGGTTCATCGCCCGGCGTCCAGCGAGGCTTCTGCGCCAGGTGCGGGTCGACGTTGACCTGCGAAAGCGAGCGGCTGCCGACAGAAACACATTTTCACGTCGGTGCCTTCGATCAGGCGGCACGGCTCCGGCCGACGAGGCACATATTCCCGGAGGAGCGCTCGCCGTGGCTGCACCTGGAAAACTCCTGAGGTCGGCGGGCCTCGCGGCCTGCGGGCGACGCCGTAAGCTTAGCCACCTCGGCTCGTAGGCGATGCAGAAGACTCACCGGCTGCACTACGCCTGGGTCATCGTCGCCGTCACCTTTGTGGCGACGGTCATGATAGCTGGGGTGCGCGCCACGCCCACCGTGCTGATCGTGCCGCTCGAACAGGAATTCCACTGGTCACGGGCGACGATCTCCTTCGCCATCGGGATCAACCTGTTGCTCTACGGGGCGGTCGGTCCGTTCGCCGCGGCGGTGACGGACCGCTTCGGGGCGCGCCGCACCATCACCCTGGCGCTGGCGGCGACGGCCGCGGCTGTCGCGCTGACTCCGGGGATGAGCGAGCCCTGGCAGCTCGTGGCACTCTGGGGCGTCCTGGTCGGCCTCTCCACCGGCTTTGTCGGCGCCTACCTGGCGGCGTCCATTGCCGCGCGCTGGTTCGCCACCCGCGAAGGGCTCGTCGTCGGCATATTGACGGCGGGCTACGCTGCGGGTCAGCTCGTCTTTCTGCCGACGATGGCGACGCTTACCGCCAATGCCGGCTGGCGGACCGCGTCTTTGGTCTTGGTCGGGACCGTTTTGGCTTTGCTGCCGGTGATCGCGATATTGATGCGCGACCGGCCGGAGGATCTCGGCCTTGCCCGTTACGGCGACCGGGGCCCGTCGCGGCCGGCCGCTCCGCCTGCCGGCAACCCGGGCGCGGTGGCGTTCCGCGCGCTCGCAGCCGGCATGCGTTCGCGCGACTTTTGGCTGATCGCCGGGGGCTATTTTGCCTGCGGGGCCACGACCAACGGGCTGATCGGCACCCATCTGATCCCGGCCTGCATCGATCACGGGCTGAGCGAGGTCGCAGGTGCAGGCCTACTCGCCGCCACCGGCGTCTTCGCCCTCGTCGGCGGGACTGTCTCGGGCTGGCTCAGCGACCGTTGCGACAACCGCATCCTGTTGTGCTGCTATTACGGATTTCGCGGCCTTGCGCTGCTCTATCTGCCCTTCGCGCTCGACATGTCGTTCTACGGCCTGTCGTTGTTCAGCATGGTCTACGGGCTGGATTGGATCGCCAGCGCGCCGCCGACGGTGCGGCTTCTGAGCGGCGTCGTCGGCACCGAGAGAATCGGGATCATGGTCGCCTGGATCACTGTGATCCACCAGATCGGCAGCGCCTCGGCGGCCTATTTTGCCGCCGTCCTGCGGATCGCCTTCGGCACTTATTTCGAGGCGTTCATTTTCTCCGGAATGCTGTTGATCGCAGTGGCGGTGATGGTGCTGTTTATCGGCGCCGGGCGCGGCCGCGAGCCGGAGGTCGAACCCGCCATCGCGGTTTGACGCGCTCGGCGACGTCTCCGGGATGCCGGGGTTAACCGTCCGGTCATCAACGTCGCCGATGATCGTCATCCTGGCGACAAGGTCGCAGCGTAGGATCTGTGTCGCGATAGAAATCCGCTGAGCCGGGTCGTCCGCCCTTTCCCTGTTAGCCCCCTGTTAACCCGTTTTGGCTCCCTGCAAGCCGCCGAAAACCTCCCTGTTGGCCGGATCGGAGATCAAGTCGCAAGTGATTGATCGGCAATGCTTATCGGTGACGCAGTTGGTCGATTTTGAGGTCTGGAATCGATTTCTCCCCTGTATTCCCCCCTCTAACAGGGTGATGAGAAAGCAGATCACTCGGCGAGGAGGGACGGCGGGTCCGGGTCGGATAGGCCGACCCCCGCGCAATCATGCCGGAAATAGGAATTTCCGGTGAATGTGACCGCCCGGGCGATCAGCTGACTGCAACGGGTGGCTGAGGGCGAGCCTCCGGAATATCTGACCTGCCGCCCAGGCAGATAGATCGCGCCGTTGATATTTTGGGTGCTCCGGCCGTCGAAGGTGTCGCTCGTGGCCGGCGCATGTCCGTCGACCCAAATGGCGATTCCCGGAATTCCCGCCGCAGCGCCGAGGGAGGGTGCCGTCAGCTCGATTGTCGAGCCGGCTCGAATATCGATCGCTCCATAATTCGCGCGGGTGCGACTGGTGAGAACGAGGGTTACGCCTGTCCCGTTGACGAAACTGTTGCCGCTGACGGCAAAGTTGCCCCGGTCCAGGATGTAGGTGCCGGGGTCGAGGTTGAGCGTGGCACCGCCCGTTACCTCGATCCCCCCGCAGTAGATACCCGGCGAAATCGTTTCGGTTGCTTGCGCGTCCAGCCGGTACCGGGTTCTCGTGCATCCGGGATAGGCCGGAACTGCGAGACGGGCGTAGGGGTCGGCGACGGGCGAGGTGTGGGTCGTCAGGTACCTTGAAGCGGTCATGACGGCACCGGCCGCGAGCTCGAAGCCGCCGGAGAGGAAAATGTTCCGAGCGCTGAGGTTCGAGCCGCCGAGCAACTCGGTCGACCCGGCCTCACGGGAAGCATTGTAGAGATCACAGGCGGCCAGGCTGACGATAGTGTCGCGGCTCAGCTCTCCGAAGCCGACAGACAATTTGCCGTTCTCACCAAGAGCCATCACGCAGGCGTTGCGGGAGGCGCCTTCCAGCGCCACCGCAGCCACTCGCATGGCGGGCGGCTGTCGAAGCAAGGTGTCGGTGAACCTCGACGATAGCCGCAGGTGTTGCGCAGGGTCGGCGCCGGGCGCAGGTCCGGTAAGCCGGATCAGCGCCGTCACCGCCGATGCCGCTAGTGCGACTGCGACAGCCTTGTATCTTAGCCCCGCCGCGATTGCGTGCGGTCGAGAAATCGGAACGACTGCAGCCACACCGGCTCACCCCCGGCCCGCGATGCTCCTGTCGTTTACAGGATGTGCGACCGGTATCGCCGGCTCCTTACGATGGAACCGCTGAGCAAACCGTTAAGGGGCTCTCGAAAAGAACCGCGTCCCGACCCGAGGTCAGGACGCGCTGAAGATGTATCGCTTAGCCGCCGACCAGGGCGTCGATCTCGGCGTCTTCCGGAAACCGACCGAGTTGTTTCTTGGAGAAAGCAAGCCGCCCATCGACGGTGATCTCGAAGACACCGGCAACACCTTTGACGAGCTCGACCTCTTCCGCGCCTCGTTCCATAAGCCGTGCCCTCGCACGGAGGGCCCTTGGTTCATAGTTTCAGGGCACGCAGTATTCGATTCTGACCTTCATTGTCGCCACCTCTAAGGCGAAACCAACCGCCGCAGCGTATCACGCCGGGCCAACCGAAGCCATTATTCCGATCCGGCGCGCCTATCCGGGCGCCGGCTTCCAAGTTATATGTTTGCTTGATGGTTAAGCCCGGTTTCACCCCCGACCACATCGACGCGGTTCTGCTGAGCCTTTGCGTCGCCGTTTTGGGCAATGCTCGGCAGCTTCCCGAATGAGCACGATGCTCGAGGTCGATATCGAGCATCGGCTCGGCGCTTTCGAGCTCGACATCCATTTTCGCAGCGGGCGCGGTCTCACCGCGCTGTTCGGTCGCTCGGGAGCGGGCAAGACCTCAGTTGTCAATGCAATCGCCGGGCTGGTCCGCCCGGAAAGGGGACGCATCGTCGTCGACGGGGCGGTGTTGCTCGACACCGAGCGCGGCATCAGGGCACCCGCCCATCGGCGACGGGTGGGCTATGTCTTTCAGGAAGGCCGCCTGTTCCCCCATCTCACGGTCCGCCAAAACCTGCTGTTCGGACGATGGTTTGTGCCCGGCTCCGCGCCAGCCGCCCGGCTTGATAATGTCGTCGATCTGCTCGGGATCGGCGCCTTGCTCGACCGCCGACCAGGTCGACTGTCGGGCGGCGAAAAGCAGCGGGTCGCGATCGGCCGTGCGTTATTGGCCGGACCGCGGCTGCTGCTGATGGACGAGCCGCTGGCTTCGCTCGATGCCCGGCTCAAGGACGAGATCCTCCCCTATATCGAGCGGCTGCGCGACCAGGCGAGCGTGCCGATCGTCTATGTCAGCCATGCGGTCGCCGAGGTGACCCGGCTGGCCAGCACGATCGTGCTGATCTCGGACGGTCGGGTGCGGGCGGTCGGACCGTTGCAGGAGGTGATGGGGCGCGCCGAACTCTATCCGATGGCGGGCCGCTTTGAAGCGGGCGCCGTGCTCGCTGTGTGCGTTGCAGCGCACGACGCCCGTTGGGGGCTTACCGAGCTCGCCGGCGCCTTTGGTACGCTGACGGTGCCGCGGTTGCAGGCACCAGTTGGAACCGCCCTGCGCGTGAGAATCCGTGCCCGCGACGTAATCCTTGCCGCAACCCCTCCGACCGGGATCAGCGCTTTGAACGTTCTAGCGGGTCGGGTTGAGGCGGTCGTCCCGATCGAGGACGCCGCGCTCGAAGTCCAGCTCCGCCTCGGGGACGAGCGGTTGCTGGCGCGGGTGACCCGACGCTCGGGCGCAACGCTCGGCCTCGTACCGGGACGCGAGGTCTTTGCTGTGATCAAGACCGTCGCGATCGACCGCCGCAGCCTTGGCCATCAGGGCGAAGCGCTCGACCTAGACAAGCAGGTCGAGGTCTACGACGGTTGAGTGCCTCGCTTTATGTCGATCCTGGGACCGGGGAGGGCGCTACAACCCGGCGTCCCGCTCCATCATCTCCAGGACCTGGGCTGCCGCGCCCGTCGCTTGGTCCCCGTCACCATGCACGCGGCGTAGCGTCTCGACCACATGCTGCTGCAGCGCATATGCCGCGCCTCGATCTCCTTGCTGCCACAGGATCGCGGCCAGGTTGCCCATCGCCGTGAGGCTGTCGGCATGTTGCTCGCCGAACTCGTGACAACCGGTTGCGACGGCGGTTTCGAGAAGTTCGCGTGCCGCCTCGAAGTCGCCCTGTGCTGAAACGGTCCCGGCCAGGTTGTTGATTGCGCGGAGCGTCTCGAGGCCGGTGTCGCCGTGGAGCTCACGCATCCCGCTCAGGACACACTCCTGAAGCCGGCGTGCCTCGGCCAGATCGCCCTGCGCGGCCATCGTGACAGCCAGTTTGCCGATCGCCTTCAATGTATCGAAGTGCTTCTCGCCCAAGCGATGGCGGCGCCCGGCGACAACTTGTTCCTCGAGTTTGCGCGCCGAAATGAGGCGGCCTTGCGCCCACAGGCAATCGGCGAGGTCGAGCATCGCTGAAAGCGTCTCGGGATGCTCCGCGCCGAACGCGTGCAGCCGCTCCGCCAGCAAACGCTCGTGCTTCTCGCGTTGCCTGGCGATGTCAGCCATGGCCTGTGGCTTCCTAGTCGAAATCGTCCGACAGTGCAGCGCGCACCCGCTCCGGCAGCACCGCCATGTGCGCGTAATTAGAGTGATCGAAACCGACGACGACCTGCATGCGCGGTGTCTTGAAAGGGTGATCTGATCGCGGGTAAACGGGAACTTCAAGAATTGAACCGCTGATGCCTTCCCCTCGGCACCGATGTTTTCGCGGGTCGGATGGGGCTGGCCGCGGATTCGCTCCCCGGCGACATCGAGAAATGCGTGAATTTCAATGCCGCCTAAGTGCGATAGCACCGCAGCGCGGCGCGCCGGTTCATCGATCTCGAACATGATCGTCGCGATCAGCTCGCTCCCCTGGGGAATCAGCGGGTTGTATGCAGAGAGCTCATCCTCCAGTTGAGCGTCGCCGTCCTTCTCGATGTACAGCATTTCTTGGATCTGCTGCCGCATCGTGTCGTAATTCTCGAAATGAACGCTCGCAAAGGGACCAACCTCGATCCGCCGCCGCCGTTTGATCCCGGCGATCCGGCGGCGGTGCTCACGCCGCGCGGCGGCGTATTCGGCGACAGGCAGAATGTCCTCGCGTCAACCGGCGCCGGGAGCGTGGTGATATTGTGGCGACCATTGGGGCCTCGCTTCTCCTTTAGACCACGGTCCTGGGATCCCGTAAGCGCGGGCAACGAGTTCGATTGGATGCATCGGGTGTTCGGGCAGGTTTTCGCCTTTTGCCACCATCTCGATCCCCTGAAGGATATGCATGCCGGCAAGCGGACACTCGGAGGAAAGGAACGGCTTTGCGTTTCGCAACACTTGGCGGGCGACCGGCCGGCCGACCTTGACGGCGGTCTCGAAATTTCCTTTGAGCATGCCCCAGAGCCTGCCATGGCCGAAGCACCGCTCGATCACGGTGATGTCGGAGCCGGGCAACAACGAATTAAGAGTTTTCGCGTCGCTCGCCGACGCGAAAACTCTGTTGAACGAACGCGTCTGGCGAACGGAGATCAACGCGACGGTCAACGAAAGCGGGTATGGCACGGATTATGCCCTAATGGAAAAAGCAGTTTCCCGCCTTCCTTGGCGCTCAATGGCTTATACGGTTGCGGAAACGCCACATATGCCCGTTCGGGTTGCCGTGGCGCCGGAGCGGGATAGAGCGCGGCGGTGCGAACGAAGCGGGGGGCACTGTGCTTCCGGTCGCGGGCGGCCGCAAGAGGAAGGAAACCGCGACGCCCGAGCCGGCGGCGGCCGCGGCGCCAAAGGGACCAAAGACGGCAGGGTAGGGCCACCTCTCCTTTCCCTGCCGCGACGGGAAACTCAGGGTAAAAATTTTTTCGAGGTTCGTCCCGCATCGAAAAATCGTTTTTGATCAAAACCTTGCACGCGACTCTCCGGCCGAATCGAAGGCGCGGCAGGGAACCGGCAGGGAAGCTCGAAAATCCTCGGATCGCCGTTTGGCATTGACCGTCATTGTTGCCATAGTAATTAGTTAATTGACTTTTTCGCATGTCCGCAATATGGTGCGGAACTTCGCTGTGGCAAGCGGGCGGCCGGTGTCGTCCACGCCGCGCGGGGCGGAAAGGACGGGAGGAGCCCCGTGTCCGAGACAAAGCGCGATTACCAGGTCGGCCGCGGCAAGCCGCCGGTGCACAGCCGTTTCAAGAAGGGTCAATCCGGCAACCTGCGCGGACCGCGCCCGAAAAGCCTGCCCTGTCGGGTCAAGATATGCCCTGCCTCGGCGAAGCCGATCCGTTCAACCGCAGCATTTCGGCGGCTTTTTGCCCGATATTTTGGGCGCGGGCATGGCAGGCAAGGTGAACTGTAACCCCGCCCTCCAACGGCGATAGGCCCGGGGCGAGCCCTTCCTTGCGATGTCGACGACGTACTCGCTGATGTCGAACGTTGCTTTGGAGAGCTTCTCAACCGCGGAGTTGCCTGGCACGATCAGTGGCCATTCGGATTTGAGCATCAATGCGCAGGACGGGACTAGCGCGACGACATCGTAACCTTTGTCTATCCGGGGGCCGAGAAACCGCTGCAACCTCGGAAGCAGATCTGGCGACCGCGGCGAGGTCGCCCTGCTCGAGTTGCGGCATTCCGCAACACCGGGGATACAGCACTTCGGTTTCGACCCCGTTGCGGGAGAGGACCGCGCGGGTCGCCTCGCCAATGTGCGGATTGTTATAATTGATGAAACAGGTCGCGCAGAGGACCGCCTCGCGGCCCGCGGCCGGTGCCGAGTAGTCGACCGGCGGCACCGAACGTTTCGACCGCATGAGGAAGGTGCGGCCGTGAAAGCTTGGCAGCGCCGCTCTTCGGTCGATGCCCAGCATCTTCTCCATCGCTGACCGGGTCAGCCAATTCCTTCGGTTGTTCGCCCAATTGACGAGCGGCGCCACGAGGCCCGCCAGACGTCCGTTACGGTCGGTCTTGGCGAGTTCACGCTGCCCTCCGGGTTATTTTTTTCGCGTAGCTCGACGGCGCGATAGCGCAGCATGACGTGCGGGAAATCGACATTGAACTCGTGCGGGGGCACATAAGGACACTTCGTCATGAAGCACATGTCGCAGAGCGTGCAGGCATCGGCGACCTTGTGGTAATCGCCCACCGCGACCGAATCGAGTTCTCCAGTTGCGGAGCTGTCGATCAGATCGAACAGCCGCGGGAACGCATCGCACAAATTGAAGCACCGCCGGCAGGTGTGACAGATGTCCCAGATCCGGCGCATCTCCGCTTCGGTTTGCGCCCGATCGGCGAACTCCGAATTGTCCCACGCGATCGCGCGTCGGGTGGGTGCTTCCAGGCTGCCTTCTCTCATTGGTCGTCGACAAAGAAGGGGCGCGAAGCTCTCGCTTCGACCCCCTTTTGCACCGGGGATGAAAGTTAACTGTCAAGCGCGTCGAGCGCTTTCTGGAAGCGGCCGGCATGAGACTTTTCGGCTTTGGCGAGGATCTCGAACCACTCGGCGATCTCTTCGAGGCCCTCTTCGCGCGCGGTGCGGGCCATCCCTGGATACATGTCGGTATATTCGTGGGTTTCCCCCGCAATCGCCGCGACGAGATTTCTCCGCAGTGCGGCCGATCGGCTTCCCGGTTACCGGATCGCCAACCTCCTCAAGATATTCGAGGTGACCATGGGCGTGGCCGGTCTCACCTTCGGCGGTCGAACGAAATACCGCCGAGACGTCGTTGAACCCCTCGACATCGGCCTTCTGAGCAAAATACAGATAGCGGCGATTCGCCTGGGCCTCGCCGGCGAAGGCCGCCTTCAAATTCTCTTCGGTCTTAGAGCCCTTCAAGCCGCCATTCGTTCCTCCATCCACTTCCGAACGCCAGGCGCAAAGATGCGACCCAGCCTCTCGATGCGTTGGATGTAAGTGGCGACTCGGATCCGTCAAGCCTCTTAAGAATGATTCTAAACTAGCCGACGCCAAGAAAAGAGCCCGTTCCTTTCTGCCGCCGATTGGGCGACATGAAGGAACGGGCGGCTCTTACGACGGGCGCTTGATAATGTCCGCGCTCAGCTACAACAAATCCTACAGGTTCGCTTGGAAGTCGGTGTAGTCGCGAACCTTCTTGTAGATCTGCAGCCGGTTCCGCTGGCTGTCGGCGACGATGACCGAATCGGTTTCCGGATCAAAGTCGACCGCGGTCGGGAAGCAGAAACGCCATTGCGGCTCGAGGCTCTTCACCCGGCGCCGCGCCTTCATCATGTCGGGATTGGCGTCGATGCTCTGCTGACCCCACTTGGACAGCACCTGCGCATCGCCGATCAGGCTGGTAATCGGGTTCCCTTCGGAATCGAAGACGCAGACCCGGTGGTTGCCCCAATCGGCGACATAGATGTCGCCGTCGCTATCCACCGCGACATCGGTCGGATGGTTGAGCCGGCTCGGGCTGGGATTGCCCGCCTTCTCCGAGGCGGCGGCGATGTACGGACCCAGATAGGTCACCGCATAGGAATCATCAGGGGCCTCGATCGCGCCATATTCGCCGATGCTCATCAACGGCTTGCCCTGGGCGGACAGCTTTTGCACCCGGTGGTTCTTCCAGTCGGCGACGTAGATGTTGCCGTCTTTGTCGAGGGTGATGCCCCAGGGCTGGTTGAACTCGCCAGGGCCGCTGCCGGCCGAGCCGCATTTGCCGACGAGCTTGCCGTCGGGGGAGAAGACCTGTAGGCGGTTGTTGCCGCTGTCGACGACGATGATATTGCCGTTTTTCTCGACTGCCAGACCCGCCGGGCGCAACAGCTCGCCGTCGCCGCTGCCTGTTTTCCCCCATTTGCGGAGGAACTTGCCGCTGCTGTCGAACACCGAGATCGAGTTGGTCCACTCATCCGAGACGTAGACATGATCGTTGTCGTCGACGGCGACGCCGAACGGCCAAATCGTATGCCCGTCCCCTTCACCGTATTCGGCAAAGTCGGCGATCAATTCCTCTTCGCCAGGGCCGCCGAGCTGCACTTTGTTGACGTGCATCCCAAAATTGTTTTCGTTGCCCCGATTGGCGGTGTAGATGACGCCGCCTTTGCCGAGGCACATCGTTTGAATATAGTTGAAGCCTGTGCCCCGCGCCGCGCCCCGCCCAACGGCATGGCTCCAATCGTAAACTCGTCCACTCGCGACCGTTGTCAGCGGCATAGTTTCCTCCATTCAATCAGGTGTCAGCCTTCCGATATCGGAAGGGCGTTCGGTTTTCGCTGCTCGTCACCGGCCCACCTTACCATGGCCTGGACCACGGAAAGGTGGGCGATAGCGGGCGACCTTCCCGGCTAGTTGAGGAAGGCCGGCTGCTCGAACGTGCCGTTGACGATCGGTGCCGGGTTCAGCTTCAGCCACTTGTCGAGGATCGTCGAGTAGACGCTGCGGAAGTCCATGTTTGGGTTGAGGTCGCCCTGAACCAGGTGTTCCGGCTTCAAGGACGGCATCTCGCCGTAATGGCCGCCCTTGACCTTCTCGCCGAGCACGAAGGCGACGCCGCCGGCACCGTGATCGGTCCCGGAGCCGTTGTCGCGGACGCGGCGGCCGAACTCCGAGAACATCAGCATGATGACGTTGTCGGCGTGGTCGTGCTCCCGCAGGTCCTTCATGAAGGCATCGATACCCTCGGTGACCGCAGTCCACAGATTGCCGTGACCGGGGTTCTGCCCGGCATGCGTGTCAAAGGTGCTGTGGTCACAATAGAAGATCCGGGTGCCCAAATCGGCGAAATGCACCTGGGCGATGCCCTTGAGCTTCCGGGCGATCGGGCTGTTGGGATACTGCACCGTCGACGAGTATTTCTGCGGCGCGACCTTCAGGATATCCTCACCCTTCAGCGAATCCAGGCCAGTCTCGCTCATGTAGTCCATCACGAGACCGGCGCCGACTGCCGGCTTATACATCTGTGCGAAGCGACCGAGCACCTGCTTGCGCTGTTCGCCCTGAATGGTCGGCAGGAAGCCGTATCTCTCCAACGGGCCGGCGACGCACGCCACCGGGACGCCCTGCACCACCAGCGACCGGGGCAGGCTTGGCCCCATGCTCACCGTGGTGACGACGTTTTCTTTGTTGGGGTCGAATTCGCGGGCGACGCGCCCGAGCCATCCTTCGGTCCCTACCTTGATCGGCTCGCAAGTGTGCCAGATGTCCATAGCCCGGAAGTGGGACCGCGGCGACTCCTTCCAGCCGACGCCGTGCAGGATGGCGAGCTTCTTGTCATCCCAGAACTGCTTCAGCGGCGCCATGTAGTGCGGGATGCCATAGTCCTTGTCGAGGTGCATGATCTGGTTGTCGGGAATCCCCACCGCCTTCCGGTTGTCCCGGTACAGCGGGTTGTTATAGGGGATCACCGTGTTCAGATAGTCGTTTCCGCCGGTGAGTTGCAGAACAACTATTACGGGGTCTTTTTGCGTCGCCTGTGTTTCTGGCATGACATTACTCCCTTCGTCTGATGAGGTTTCGCGCTTAAGCGAATTGATACTCTCTCGTCGCTACGATCAATTGCAGCATTTGGCTGGCGCGCGTGTCGGCGAGCTGGGCATTGGCATCGCTATCCCAGCTGATCTGGCCCCACTCCTTGGCCTGCGCGGCCAGCTCCTGCTTGGTGTCGGCACCGACCTCCACCGGACCCAGGAAGTCGAGGCACCCGTCAACCAGCTGGTCCGGGGTCAGCGTGCCCTTCGCCTTGAGCCGGTTGATGATGGCGCGAACCCCCGGCAACGACGGATCGCCGAGGCGTTCGGCACAGAAGTTGACACGGGCCATCAACGAGCCGCTGTTGATCCACTCCTTGCCGGTATGCCATCCCTCGACCGATGGCGGGTTGAGCAGATCCTGGCCCATATAGGAGGTGTGCATCGCCAACTCGCCATAGCCGGGGCGCGGCAGCTCCTGGCTGCCGACCAGACGCAATGTGCCGACCACCACCTCGGCGGGCGACTTCATGTGCTGGTAGCGGGCGTTCTTGAAGAAGTCCGAGTTGAACAGCACCCGCAGCACCGGGCGCATGTCAAACTTGGCGTCCCGGAAGGCTCCCACCAGGGTGTCGATCGCCTGCTGATCGCGCGGCGGCTCGATCGGCCAAGCGGGCACCTGCGGCTCATCGGCAACAAAGAAGTTGTAGAGATGCCGGCAGATGAAGCGAGCGCAGGCCGGCTGTTGCACGACGATGTCGATGATGTCCTCGCCGTTGAGCTTGCCGCGATGGCCGAGAAATTCTTTCACGCCGTCATCGTGGTCTTCCGGGCGGTACTCGAACTTCCACGGGAAGCGGCCGTAGGGGGCGCGCGGGATCTTGGTCTCGAAGGTCCAGCCGGTGAAGGCGCGCGAACATTCGCGGACGTCCGTTTCCGTGTAGTTGCCGGCGCCGAGGCTGAACAGTTCTAAGAGCTCGCGTCCCCAGTTCTCGTTGACAGCGGTCCCGTGATTCTGCTGGTTGTCCAGCCAGAAAATCATTGTCGGGTTTCTAGCCATCTCGAGCAGCAGGTCGCGATAATTGCCCAGACCCTTCTCCCGGAAGATATTTATCTGCTCCAGCAGCTGATCGTAATTGTCGACCTTCGAATTGCCGGTGGCGAACAGATGGTGCCAAAACAGCGCCGTCTTCTCTTCGAGGGGCCGTTTGGTGTTGACCAGATAATACATCCAGTTGAGGTTGCCCATCGGCGGCTGACCGCCGGGCAGCAATGACGCCGGCTGATAGCGGAGCAGCGTATAGGCGTCGACCGGTGGCTGCGTCTCGGGATGCAGCAGCTCTTCCACCGTGGCCTCGTACCCCTTGGCCACGCGCGCTTCGAGCTCGTCGCGGCCCGCTCCGAAGCCCGCACGCCGCATCAGGTGTGCCATCAAAGCGATATCGTCTTGATATGCCATACTCGGGTCTCCTCCTTGATTGGGTCAGTCTTGCATCGCTACCGTCGTGCGTCTCGTCCCTTGAGCTCGCGGGCTCGAGCGTGAGCGTCGTACAACCGCCACAGTGTCAACCCGCGACCATCAAAGCGGGGCAGATGCAGGCAGTACCTGCTTCTTAGAACGATTGTATCCTACACCAGCGGGCTGTCAAGCAGACGCGAAGGCAGTAAGTGCCGGCGCGCGGTGGGATTAGCGATTCTCCGGGCGCACTCGGATGACGACGTCGACCCGGCAAACCTCAGTGCCCAGGGGCGGTAGAGGAAGCCCGCTGACCACCACGTCCTGTCCCGGGATGTCTTGCAGCTTGCTGGTCGCTTCGCAAAAGAAGTGATGGTGATTGGTCGTGTTGGTGTCGAAGTGGGAACGGCCCGGCTCGACCACCACCTCACGCAACAGCCCCGCGTCGGTAAACTGATGCAGGGTGTTGTAAACGGTCGCGAGCGACACCCGGATGTCTGCGCCCACTGCCTCGCCGTGCAGCTGCTCGGCGGTGATGTGACGGTCTCCGTTCTCAAGGAGCAACCGTGCCAAGGCAAGGCGCTGCCGGGTGGGCCGCAGGCCCACCGCGCGCAGCCGCGCCAAGGCGATCATTAAGGGTGACGTCATCGTCATGCAACAGATATAATCAGACAGTCGGCGAAAATAAACAACCTTTTCGCGACTTGCCGTTGCTTAGTCCCCGGTCTGCAGGCGCTCGACCAACTCGCGCACCGTCGGCACGTAGCCGTTGGCATAGAACGGGTCGGAAGCAAAGCGATAGGCGTTGTGTCCGGCGAACATCAGCTGGAACTCGACATCATCCGAGTGCCGGATCGCCTGAAGCGTCTTTTGGATACAGAAGCTGCGCGGATCTGCCTTCTTTCCAGTCGTACGTGCTTCGTTCTGCGCCCAGTTTGAGAACTGGCAGGCGCTGAGGCAACCCATGCAGCCGATCTGATCGGTGCGGATCTCGAGCGCCTTCCGCGGGGTGACAAAAATCAAGGTCGAATCAGGCGTGCGCAAAGCCTCGGTGAAACCCGTCGCAACCCAGCCCTCGGCCGACTTCTTGTCGTGAGCAGTCAAGAAGACAGTGCGGCCGCGAGCGCCCACGCTGAAGGGCGCCACATGTTCCCCGACGGGCTCGACGGTGTAGGCGACCTGATGTTCAGAGCGCTCTCGCAGTTCGTTCAGAAAACCGTTCCGCACCGCCGAGGAATAGAAGCCGGTGGGACTGAAGCGATTGAGGTAGACATCGCCTTCGCTCAAGGTCAGAAGCTTACGCTTCCATGTTTCGGAAATCGGGCTCTCCTGCGTCACGAGCGGGCGGGTGCCGAATTGGAACGCTACCGGGCCGAGTTCGGGATTGTCGATCCAGTCGATCCATTCGCGCAGATACCACAGTCCGCCGGCCATGAAGATCGGTGTCGTCGCAAGCCCAAAATCGACCATCAAGTTGCGCAGCTCGCGAACGCGGGGGTACGGCGGTTCGGGGTGCTCGGGATCTTCGCTGTTGGAAAGCCCGTTATGGCCACCCGCCAGCCAAGGGTCTTCGTAGACAACACCCCCGAGCCACTCGCAGAACTTATGGTATGCCCGCTTCCATAATGCCCGGAACGCGCGGGTTGAGGACACGATCGGATAGTAGTGCACCCCGTAGCGCGCACAGATTTCGGCGATCTTGTAGGGCATGCCCGCTCCGCAAGTGACGCCGTTGATGAGCCCCTTGGCCCCTTCCAGCACACCGTGCAATACGCGTTCGGCCGCCGCCATCTCCCACAATACGTTCATGTGGATGCGGCCTTCGCCATTGGCGCGCTCGTGGGCTACACGCGCCTGCTGTATCCCTCCGGCGATCGCATAGGCAACGAGTTCTTCATGTCGCTCGCGTCGCGTCCGTCCGTGGTAGATTTGCGGGACCGGCTGGCCGGCCTCGGTGTAGCTGTCGGCGTTCACCCCGGAGAAAGTGCCGACGCTACCGGCGGCGGCCCAGGCTCCCGAGCTTTCGCCATTCGACACCGAGATGCCCTTGCCACCCTCGACGAGCGGCAACACCTCGCGCCCGGAAATCACGAGGGGATTGAGCGGTTTCACCGCACTGCTCCTTGCCACGAGGCTCCTGCCGGGTTCAACTCGGTCGCAGCAGGTAGATAAGTGACGCCTTCCGCCGCGGCGAAAAGAATATGGGGAAAATCCGAGAACACGGAAGTAACGCCCCAACCGAACAGCGTATTCGCCCGCGCAGGATCGTTGACCGTGTAGGCAAGTAGCGGATATCCCGCCTCTCGGATCTCAGCCACAAGTGCGGGATGCAGGCGACGGTGATCAGCATGGATCGTCGCGCAACTGAACCTCTCGGCCAGGACGCGCCAATTCCTCGGGACGGCACGGAACAACATTCCTCGGGCGATCCAAGGCGCGCATGCCAGCGCTGCCGCGAGGGCTTTTTGAGAAAAGCTCGAAATCAGCAGCGCCGGGAGCAGCGGGGGCCACAACCCGCGGAGCAGCGCGGTAGCCATCGCCCCGGTCTCGGCTTCGCGGTCGCGAACGGCTTTCAGCTCCACGTTTGCGCCGATGCCTAACTCGCTGAGGAGCGCCACAGCTTCCGCCAGTGTGGGCACGCGCTCCCCCCGGAAGGCAGCACCGAAGCGGCGTCCGGCGTCGTAGCGTTGAACCGTCGCGAGAGACAGCAGCGCTGCCTTGCCCCGACCATTCGTCGTCCGCTCAAGCCGCTCGTCATGGAGCAGGATCAGTTGGCCATCCGCAGTGAGGCGGACGTCGAACTCGACCCAGCGACACTTGAGCTCGCTTGCCTTACGCAATCCGGCAAGGGTATTTTCCGGCGCGCATCCGGCGGCGCCGCGATGGCCGATCACGGGCGGAAGTATCCCTCCGAAGTGAGCTCCCGATGTTGTCCCCGCACTGCGATGCGGAGCTTCCCTTGTGGGTAGGGCTCCGGCGTTGTCCGTGCCCGTCGGCGGGCACATACCCGAAACACGGGTGGCGGGAAGTGTATAGCCGTCCCGCCCGGCACTGCCTGTCGTCAGGGTGCCGCCGCCTTCACCGGGTCCTGGCGCCTCGCGCCGAGATCCTCGCCGGTCTGCTGATCGACCTGGCGCATGCTTAGCTTGACTTTGCCACGGTCGTCGAAGCCGAGCACCTTGACCTTGACCGTATCGCCCATCTTGACCACGTCGGCGACCTTGCCGACCCGATGGGGCGCGAGCTCGCTGATATGCACGAGCCCATCACGTGATCCGAGAAAGTTTACAAAAGCGCCGAAATCGACAACTTTGACGACCTTTCCGGAGTAGATCAAGCCGACTTCGGGCTCGGCGACGATCCCGCGGATCCAATCGATCGCGGCCCTGGCGGCATCGCCATCGACAGCGGCGACCTTGACAGTGCCGTCGTCGTCGATGTCGATCTTGGCCCCCGTCGTCTCGGTGATCTCGCGGATTACTTTGCCGCCCGAACCGATCACCTCGCGGATCTTCTCCTTCGGAATGCTGAACGTCGTGATGCGAGGCGCATTCTCGCTGACCGTGTCGCGCGCGCCGGTCAGCGCCTTGGCCATTTCGCCCAGGATGTGGATGCGGCCTTCGCGCGCTTGGTTCAGAGCAATCCTCATAATCTCCTCGGTGATCGAGGTGATCTTGATGTCCATCTGCAACGCGGTGACACCCCTCTCGGTGCCGGCAACCTTGAAGTCCATGTCGCCGAGGTGATCCTCGTCGCCGAGAATATCCGACAATACGGCAAAACCTTCCGGCTCTTTGATCAGCCCCATGGCGATCCCGGCCACCGAACGAGGCAGCGGCACGCCCGCATCCATCAGAGCAAGCGAGGCGCCGCAGACCGAGGCCATCGACGAGGACCCGTTCGACTCGGTGACCTCGGAGACGACGCGTATCGTGTAAGGGAAGCTGTCCTTGGTTGGCAGCAACGGGCGAATCGCCCGCCAGGCGAGCTTGCCGTGCCCGACGTCGCGCCGGCTCGGCGAGCCTAACCGTCCCGCTTCGCCCGTCGAGTACGGTGGGAAGTTATAGTGGAGCATGAAATTCTCGCGATAGTCGCCTTCGAGCGCGTCGATGATCTGCTCGTCCTGACCGGTCCCGAGCGTCGCCACCGCGAGCGCCTGTGTCTCGCCCCGGGTGAACAATGCCGAGCCATGCGCGCGCCGCAGGAGTCCCACCTCGCATAAAATCGGTCGAACTGTGCGGGTGTCACGGCCATCGATCCGCAGTCCGCCCCGCAAAACGGCGCCGCGGACGATCTCCTTTTCGATCTCCTTGAAGAGCTTCAGCGCGGTCGCGCGTTCAAGCTCGTCGGAGAATAGCCCGGCCGCCTGCGCCTTCGCTGCGTCGAGCCGGTTGCTGCGATCCTGCTTGCCTTGCTCGCGATAAGCGGCCTCGATCAGCGGACCGATCGTTTCGCGCAGCCGTGCCTCGATCGCAGGGAGCTCGGGTAGCGCAGGCGGCACGCTCCACGGCTCGCGGGCGGAGGTTTCGGCGAGCTCGATGATCGCCTGGATCACTGGCTGAAACTCGCTGTGGCCGAAGACCACAGCCCCGAGCATGATTTCCTCGGAAAGTTCTTTCGCTTCTGATTCGACCATCAGTACACCGTCGGTCGTGCCGGCCACGACGAGGTCGAGCTGCGAGCGTCGCATCTCGCCCAGTGTCGGGTTTAAGACGTAGTTTCCGTCGACGTACCCGACGCGCGCGCCGCCGATGGGTCCCAAGAACGGTATCCCCGAGATGGTCAGGGCCGCCGACGCACCGACTAGCGATACGATGTCGGGATCGTTTTCGAGATCGTGGCTCAGAACCGTACAGATGATTTGGGTTTCATTGACAAACCCGGGAGCAAAGAGCGGTCGCATCGGCCGATCGATCAACCGCGAAACCAGCGTCTCCTTCTCCGAGGGGCGTCCCTCGCGCTTGAAGAAGCCGCCCGGGATCTTGCCCGCGGCAAAGGTCTTCTCCTGATAGTTGACCGTTAGAGGGAAGAAGTCTTGACCGGACTTGGCGGTCTTCATCGCGACCGCGGTACACAGCACAGTCGTCTCGCCATAAGTGGCGAGCACCGCACCATCGGCCTGACGCGCGAGCTTCCCCGTCTCAAGTACGAGAGGACGTCCGCCCCATATCAGCTCCTTACGATAAACCTGGAACATTCGGTATCATTCCTTTCGGAAAAAAATCTGGTGCAGCAGCGGTTCTGCGATAAGGGTCGCCCCGAAGTCGGCGGCAACGAGACCGACACTGGGCTCGCCTGAGCAGGGGCTGCCGATGAGCGCGCACGGGAATCCCTGCCCCGCCGAATCCATCCGGCGGAGCAGGATTTCGATCGCGCGCAGGGTACCAACGAAGTGTCAGCGGCGCAGTCCGAGACGTCCGATCAACGTCTCGTAACGGCTGACGCTCGACCGCTTGAGATAGTCCAGCAAGCGCCGCCGCTGGCCGACCATGACGAGCAACCCGCGCCGCGAGTGGAAGTCCTTCTTATGACTCCCCAAGTGATCGGTGAGATTGCGGATGCGCTCGCTCAGGATCGCTACCTGGACCTCCGGCGAACCGGTGTCACTCTCCTTGGTGGCATACTCGACGATGAGCGCCTGCTTGCGTTCGGCGGTGATCGACACCGATTTAACCCCTTCAGCGATTGATGACCCGCGCCGGCTGGAGACCGCCGTTTTCGATCTTGGCCAGAGCGATCACCGCTTGGTCGTGCCAAGCGCTGACAACCGTGCCTTCGTCGAGCCGGTCCAGATGCGCCCGTACGCCAATATCGTGCGGCGTCACCCTCTGCCCGCAACGCAATCGAGCAGCTTCGGCTGCCGTCAAGGCCAGAGCCGGGATGTCGTCCAGCGCGGTCTCGATTGGAAGCAGATAATCCGAAGCGGCCAGACTATGTCGACGCTCGACTACGGAATCCAGTGAAATCGCCTGCGCTTCGGTAAAACGTCCGACCGAAAGACGCCGCAACTCGGCAACATGGCTGAACGTTCCGAGCGCGATGCCGAGATCGCGGGAGAGGGCGCGGATATAGGTCCCCTTGCCGACCAGCGCCTCGCAATCGGCATGATCGCGATCCGGCACAGCGATCAGCCGCAGCGCGGCGATCTGCACCGGCCGCGCGGTCAGAGCGGGGGGCCTATGCGCTCGCGCGAGCGCATAGGCCCGGCGCCCGTCGACCTTGATCGCCGAATAAGGCGGCGGCGACTGCAGGATCGTGCCGGTAAAACGGGGCAGGATCGCCTCGATTTCCTCGCGGCTCGGCCGCAACGAGCATTCGCCAACGATTTCGCCCTCACGATCGTCAGTGGCGCGAGCGATACCCCAGCGGATGCGGAAGCGATAGCGCTTGCGGCCGGCCATCGCGTAAGCGGTGGTCTTGGTCGCCTCGCCGAGCGCTATCGGCAGCACGCCGGTCGCCAGCGGGTCGAGAGTGCCCGCATGTCCTACCTTGGTTCCGGTGAGGCGACGGATCACCTCGACGACCCGAGTTGAGCTGAGCCCCAGTGGCTTGTCGATGACCAGCCAGCCGTGCGGACCGCGATCACCCGACATCATCGCGGGTCTCGGTTTGAACGCCCCCTCGGCAGAGGTCGCGTTCGACTTCCGGTCGCGCGAGCAAGGCGGCGATCCGATCTGCCTGATCAAACGAGATGTCCAGTTCAAATATCAAGTTGGGTGTATAGCGCAACGCTACCTCGTGGGCGACGAGCCGCTTCAAGAATGGCGTACTGCGTTTGAGCCCGGCGACGATTTCAGTTGCCTTCGCACCGTTGAGCGGCATTACAAACACGGTCGCGTTGCGCAAATCGGGGCTGAACCTCACTTCTGTAACGGCAATACTGGCTTCCTGTAGCGCGGGATCACGGCATTCGCCCCGACGGAGAATCCCGGAGAGCGTGTGCCTCAGCTCTTCCCCGATCCGAAGTCGCCGTTGGCTGATGCCACGTGCCGGCCCGACTCCGCTCAACAACTTCCGCCGTTTCCTGACCATGAGCCGAAACGCTAGAGCGACCGCGCCACTTCTTCCACCTCGAAGCACTCGATGATGTCGCCGGTCTGGATGTCCTGGTAATTCTCGAAAGCCATGCCGCACTCGTAACCCTGATTGACCTCGCGAACCTCGTCCTTGAAACGCTTCAAAGTCTTGAGCGCGCCTTCGTGGACGACGACGTTGTCACGCAACAGACGCACCTTGGCGCCGCGCCGAACCGCGCCCTCGGTTACCATACAGCCTGCGACCTTGCCGACTTTGGTGATGCTGAAAACTTCGCGGATCGAGGCGTTGCCGAGGAGGCGCTCGCGCAGGGTCGGCGCGAGCAGGCCCGATAACGCACCCCGCATGTCCTCGATCAAGTCGTAGATAATCGAATAATAGCGGATCTCGACACCGTCGCGCCTTGCGAGATCGCGCGCTTGTGGGTTGGCGCGGACATTGAAGCCAATGATCACCGCAGCCGATGCCTTGGCCAAGATCACGTCGCTCTCATTGATCCCGCCGACCGCCGAGTGTAGCACACGAACTGACACTTCGTCCGTCGAAATCCTTTCGAGCGAGCCGACGATCGCTTCAAGCGACCCTTGCACATCCGACTTGACGACGACCGGTAGTTCCTTGGCGACGCCGGCGGCGATTTGCGAAAACATCTGCTCCAGCGTACCGCGCGTTCCCGACGCTGCGACCGCGTTGCGCCGTCGGCGCTGACGAAAATCAGCGATGTCGCGGGCGCGGCTCTCGTTCTCGGCGACCACGAAATCGTCTCCCGCAAGCGGCGTTCCGTTGAGGCCTAATACCTCGATCGGCGTCGACGGACCCGCCTCTTGCTGGTTCTGACCGCGATCATCGATGAGGGCGCGCACGCGGCCCCATTCGCTGCCCGCGACAAAGATGTCGCCGACCCGCAATGTGCCGCGCTGGATCAGCACCGTTGCGACCGCGCCGCGCCCGCGCTCGAGCTTTGCCTCGAGGACGACACCTTCGGCTGGGCGGTTCGGATTCACCGTAAGATCGAGCAGTTCGGCTTGCAGCAGGATGGCTTCTTCGAGCTTGTCGAGATTGGTCTTTTCCAGCGCCGAGACTTCTACATCGAGCACCTCTCCGCCGAGTTGTTCGACCACGATTTCGTGTTGCAACAGCTCCTGCCGGACCCGCTCGGGCCGCGCGTCGGCTTTGTCGATCTTATTGATGGCGACGATGATCGGCGCTTGCGCCGCTTTGGCGTGGCGGATCGCCTCGACCGTTTGCTCCATGATACCGTCATCGGCCGCTACGACCAGCACCACGATGTCGGTTACATTGGCACCACGCGCGCGCATAGCAGTAAAAGCCTGATGACCCGGTGTGTCGATAAAGGTGATTTGCTTGCCGCTTTTCAGGCTGACCCGATAGGCCCCGATGTGTTGCGTGATGCCGCCGGCTTCGCCAGCCGCGACGTCGGTTTGGCGCAGCGCGTCGAGAAGCGAGGTTTTCCCATGGTCGACATGACCCATAACCGTGACTACCGGCGCACGGGGCTCGAGCGTCTGGGGAAGATCCTCTTCGCCGCGTAGACCCATCTCGACATCGGCCTCGGAGACCCTCCGCAGGCGGTGCCCGAACTCGCTTACGACGAGTTCGGCGGTATCGGCGTCGATGGTCTGATTAATCGTCGCCATCACCCCCATGCGCATCAGCGCCTTGATCACATCTGCGCCGCGCTCGGCCATCCGGTTCGCCAGCTCTTGCACGGTGATCGTCTCGGGAACGACGACCTCGCGCACGACCTTGACCTGCTCCTGCTCGCCCTGGTGCAGACGTTGGCGCTCGCGCTCCCGAGCCCGACGGACCGAAGCCAGGCTGCGCATCCGCTCTCCTTCGTCGTCGGAGAGTGCGCGGGTGACCGTGATCTTTCCGGTCCGGCGGCGCGTCTCTTCGCGACGAGCGGGCACCACCGGTTTTTTGGCCTCCGGCCGGGCCCCCCGTCGCGGCGCCGTCGCCGGCCCTTCTTCCTCCTCTTCGAGCGAAACGCTGACCTTGCCCGCCGCAGCGAGCGCCGCGACTTTTGCCGCGGCCGCCTTCCCGGCTCGTTCGGCGACCTCGCGCCGCGATTCTTCGTCTTTACGCCGCTGTGCCTCTTGCTCGGATCGCTGGCGGGCTTCCTCTTCGGCGCGGCGTCGCCCCTCTTCGTCTTCCGCTTTCCTACGCGCTTCCTCCTCGGCCCGGCGACGCGCCTCCTCTGCGGCCTGCTCTTCTACTTGCCGGCGCCGGTCAGCTTCGGCGAGGGCAGCACGTCGGCGTGCTTCTTCGTCGGCTTTGCGGGCATCGTGCACCGCGCGAACGCGCCCCGCCTTTTCTTCCGCGGTTAGCGCGCGCGGGAACGTGACGGGCGGAAGCGCCGGCTCCTGTGTTGCTGGTCGCGCTGACGCCTGGTCCAGCGCCACGATGGGCGAGGCCTCGGCTCGACCGGGTTCGAGTACCGGCCCTATCGTACGCTTTTTGCGGACCTCGACCGTGACCGTCTTGGAGCGCCCATGCGAGAAGCTCTGACGCACCTGTCCCATTTCCACACTCTTGCGGAGCTCCAGCCGGCCGCCGGTGCGGGCGAGGGTCAGGGGCCGCTTCTGTTCTTGCTCATTCGCGTCGCTCATCTGGATCCAATACCACCATCTTGCCCTGCCATCTGGCCCAGAGCGGGTTCCACTCGATCAATCACCGCACCGGGGCGAAAGCCGGCAATCTTCTGCGCAACGGTGATCACCCGGTCGCTCAACCGGCCATCGCCGATAGCTATGTTTACCACATGATCGCGACCAAAGATCGCGCCCATCTCTGCCGCGGTCAGCACGATCGCAACCGGCAGACCGCGCCCCAAGGCGCGGATCTTCCGGCGCCCGCCTTCCGCCCCGTCGAGCGCGAGGAGGAGCAGGGTGGCTTTGCCCGTTCGGACGGCTTCGCGGACCTTCTCGAAGCCGGCAACCGCAAGACCAGCTCGGCGCCCGAGACCGATCGCGTCCAAGCAACGCCGCACCAGCAACGTCTCGACGCGATCCGCAAACCCTACCGGCGTTATTATCGCCCGGCGTGCCGAACGCGCGAAGAGCCGTCGCGCCATCGCGTTCTCGAGGATGTCGCGCCGCGGGGTTAGCCACAAACCCCGTCCGGGCAGGCGGGAAGCCATGTCGGGGACAAGCTCACCGTTCGGCCCCACGACAAAGCGCAGCAGGCTTGAGCGATCGTGAATCTCGCCGGTAGCAATGCACCGGCGCTGCGACTTGGCGGTGCCCACATCCGGCTGCCCTAAACTGTCCTGATCCTATCTCGAGCACTCGTGACTGCCACTGCTACTCGTGCTCGGACTTTTCGGATTCTACGGTTTCATCTGCGTACCAGTGTGCTCGCGCTCGCATAATCAGCGCATTTGCCTCTTCTAATTCGAGATTGACGCCAACCTTGTCGGATCCTGCGAGAAGCTCGACGAGTTCATCCCCGGCAAGGCCAGCGAAATCATCGAGGGTCGTTATCTTGTTCTCGCCGAGGGCAACCAGCATGCCGGGGGTCAACCGTTCGAGCGAAGCGAGGTCGTCGCTGACGCCAAGCTCTCGACGCCGCTCCTCATACTGGCGATCCCGCCGTTCGAGCGAGCTGCGTGCCCGCTCTTGCAGCTCCGCCGCCACCTCGGCGTCAAAACCTTCGATGTCTGCTAGGTCTTCCAGCGGCACATAGGCCACCTCTTCGAGAGAGGTGAAGCCCTCTGTGACCAGCAGATGGGCGATAACATCGTCAATATCGAGGGCATCGATGAACATCTGGCTGCGGTTGCGGAATTCCTCAGTCCGCCGCTCCGACTCCTCGGCCTCGGTCAGGATGTCGATATCCCAGCCCGTAAGTTGTGATGCGAGACGAACATTCTGGCCCCGTCGCCCGATCGCCAAGCTCAGCTGATCGTCCGGCACGACGACTTCGATGCGCCGCTGTTCCTCGTCCATTACGACCTTGGCGACTTCGGCCGGCGCGAGTGCGTTGACGACGAAGGTCGCCGGATCCGGAGACCACGGAACGATGTCGATTTTTTCACCCTGTAATTCACCCACGACGGCCTGAACACGGCTTCCGCGCATGCCGACGCAAGCACCAACAGGGTCAATCCCGCTGTCGCGCGAGATCACCGCGATTTTGGCGCGACTGCCCGGATCCCGAGCGACCGCCTTGATCTCGATGATGCCGTCATAAATCTCCGGCACCTCTTGCGCGAACAATTTGGCCATAAACTGCGGATGGGTACGTGACAAAAAGATCTGCGGGCCGCGCAATTCCTGCCGTACATCGTAGATGTAAGCGCGAACGCGCTCACCCTGACGGAAGCTTTCGCGCGGCAACAGCTCGTCCCGGCGCAGCATCGCTTCGGCGCGGCCCAGGTCGACGACGACGTTGCCGAACTCGACGCGCTTGACGAGCCCATTAACAACCTCGCTAACTCGATCCCTGAATTCGAGGAATTGCCGCTGGCGTTCGGCATCGCGGACCTTCTGAACGATGACCTGCTTTGCGGTCTGCGCGGCAATACGCCCAAAATCGATCGGCGGCAGCGGGTCCGTAATGAAATCACCGATCTCCGCTTCTGGGTTTAACCGCTGCGCCTCGGCGTGGGCGATCTGGGTCGCCTCGTTCTCGACTGCCTCTGCCACTTCGCGGAAGCGGAGCAGCCGAATCTCGCCGTTGCGGCGATCGATTTCGGCGCGAATGTCATATTCCTGGCCGTATTTGGAGCGGCCTGCCTTCTGGATCGCCTGCTCCATTGCTTCCAGCACCTCTTCGCGATCGATGCCCTTGTCGCGAGCGACGCTGTCAGCGACTTGAAGCAGTTCCGGGCGCGCGTATGTGACGATCGTTTCCATGATGTTCTCGGGTTTCTCGGGTTTCGTGTGTCAATGAGTTCGAGCGCGGGGTTGCCGCCTGCGGGCTATGGGGCTTCGAACATACATGTTGCCCCGCAGCCATCAGATCGTTCGTGAGGATGAGCTTTGCTCGCACCACTGCGTCGAGCGGCAATTGCGTTTCGCCCGCCTCGACGAGGAGACGAAGAACACCCCCCGCGGTTCCAATTAGGCGCCCGCGGAACCGCCTTCGTCCGTCGAGCGGCATGGCGAGCTCTATCTTAGCCTCGAACCCACTGAAGCGATCGTAGTCCTCTGCACGAACCAACGGGCGGTCGATTCCCGGGGAACTGATCTCCAGCGTGTAGGCACCGGGAATCGGGTCGGCGACGTCGAGAAGGGCGGAGACGGAATGGCTGATCTTCGCACAATCGTCATGTGTGATCGGCAAATCGTCGAGCCGTTCGGCCATGACCTGCAGCGTCGCTCGGCGACCGCTGGTCATGAGCACTCGCACAAGGCGATAACCCATCGCAGCGAGCGACGGCTCGATCAGCTGCGCGATGCTGTTCGTGTACGTGTCAACCAAGAACCCTGAACCTCCTCAGGAGATTACGCAACGAGTGGCTGTGTCTCCGAGACAAGGGTGGACGCTTGCTCGGGGCGGTCTCATCTGTCGAAACAGCCGTAAAGATAAAAAAAGGGCCGTTGGCCCACCCCTGCGCACGGTCCGCCAACGGGACCTATAAAGCTGTCGATAAATATGATGGGAATACCCGCGCCGCAAGAGCGTTTCCCTCATTTCCGAAACCGTCGCCGTAGGCGCAGAAAGGTGGGGGTGCGCCCGGCGGCACGTGCCTTTTCCTCATAGCGCGTCGATGGCCAATCTTGTGGGCGGTTGCGCCAATCACGAGGGCCTCGAACCAGCCATTCGAAAAACGGGTGTTCGGTGAGTCGCTCGAGCATCCAGACGAGGTAATTGCTATCATCCGTGGCGAGACGGAGTTCGGCTCCTTCCGTCATGACCGCCGCCAAGTCATCGAGCGTCGCCCTGGACACGAAGCGGCGGTTCTCGTGGCGCCGTTTTGGCCAAGGGTCCGGAAACATGATAAAGACGCGATCGATCGACGATGGCCGCAGCGCCGCGATCATCAGCCGCGCGTCATTGGCAAAAATACGGATGTTGTCCAGGTGGCGGCGTTCGATATGCGCGAGCAGCTTGGCGATACCTGGCTGAAATACCTCGCAGCCGATGAGGTTGATCTCAGGATGGCATTCGGCCTGCGCGGCTAGATGCTCGCCTCCACCAAAGCCGATCTCGAGCCACACCGCCCGTTTCGGAGCACTAAAAGCGACACCGGGTTCCAACAAACCTGCCTGCGGAGTGGTCAAAAGAAACCGCGGCAGCAATTCGCCGATCCGGACCTTTTGCCTTGAGCGAAGCCTCCGCCCGCGGCCGCGCCCGAAGATCAGCCGACGCTGTGCCAGCTGCACGATCGGAGAAGGTCAGAAGGTGCGCCGCAGCTTGTCCGCGAGATCAAGCCTCTCCCAAGAGAAACTGCCGTCGGGTCCGGTTGGTCGCCCGAAATGACCGTAGGCCGCCGTGCACGTGTAAATCGGTTTATTCAAGCCGAGGTGCGTGCGGATACCGCGCGGCGACAGATCCATTAGCTCTTGCAGCACCCCAGCCAGCTTTGGCTCGTCAACCACCCCGCCAGTGTCGACATAGAACGATAGCGGCTTGGCGACACCAATTGCGTACGCGACCTGTATCGTGCAGCGCTCGGCAAGTCCCGCACCGACTACATTTTTCGCGAGATAGCGCGCGGCATAGGCTGCCGACCGGTCGACTTTGGTCGGGTCCTTGCCCGAAAACGCGCCCCCGCCATGGGGTGCGGCGCCGCCATACGTATCGACGATGATTTTACGTCCGGTAACGCCGGCGTCGCCGTGGGGACCGCCGATCACAAAGCGGCCGGTCGGGTTAACGAGAAAATGCTCCTCGCTGCACATCCAGCCTGGGGGCAGCACATCGAGGACGTACGGCCGCACGATCTCGCGCACCTCCTCCCCCTCGATCCGGTCGGAGTGTTGAATCGAGACGACGACCTTTGTTGCCCGCACCGGCCTCCCTTCCACGTAATGCAGTGTCACTTGGCTCTTCGAATCAGGGCCGAGTAAGGGGGTCTTCCCCGCGTGGCGAGCTTCAGAAAGCGAACGCAGGATCGCATGCGCATAGAATATCGGCGCCGGCATCAGTTCTGGTGTCTCGGTGCAGGCATACCCGAACATCATGCCTTGGTCGCCGGCACCCTCATCCTTGTTGCCGGCGGCATCGACACCCTGCGCGATGTCGGTCGACTGGTCGTGGATGAAGCACTTGATCGCGGCGTGCTCCCAGTGGAAATTCTCCTGCTCATAACCGATCTCGCGGATGGCGTTCCGTGCCACCTCGATCAGCTTTTCGCGGGTGATCGAAGGCGGACCACGAACTTCTCCCGCCAGCACCACTTGGTTGGTGGTGACCAGCGTCTCGACACCGCAACGCGCCTGCGGTTCTTCCGCTAGAAAGGTATCGACGATCGCATCGGAGATGCGATCGCAAATCTTGTCGGGATGGCCCTCCGACACGGATTCGCTGGTGAACACAAAATCGCGGCTGGCCAAGAGTTCGCCTTTCCTGAAGAGATCAAGCTATGGAGCAGCGCGCCGGCGTTGATGTAACCTCTCCGTGCGCCCGTTCCGAGAGTGCCTTGCCGACGCAAGGTCGCAATTTCACGCCCGCTCGACCCCGCCGGCCAATGCTCTGGCGAGTTCGAAGAGGCGGCGGCGCAAGGCCGGATCGTCGATCTTGTAATAGGCGCTGACCAGCTCAACCGTCTCGCGCCGACGCAACGGATCGGAATCGTACGCATCGGCAGCAGGTTCCGCGAAGCCTGCAGGGATCGCAGGCGCGCGCACAGGATCCATATCGTCGAAGAAGAAAGACACGGGGACGTCCAGAACACGGCTCAGATCATGCAGGCGACTCGCCCCGATTCGATTGGCGCCCCGCTCGTATTTCTGAACCTGCTGAAAGGTCAACCCAATGGCCTCACCGAGCTTTTCTTGGCTCAAGCCGAGCATGTTGCGGCGCAGCCTCACGCGAGAGCCGACATGAATGTCGATCGGATTCGGCTTGTCGCCCTTTCGACGACCCGGCCGCCGGGTCTGTTGCTGCATCGCCATCTCCGGTCGATCACCCTCACAAAGGCAGCAGAATCACATTATAGAGTACACCATCGTACGCGATGAACAACCGACTCGAGTAAAAGAAATCGTTCTGACTCTAGATGAGTATCTGCTGCCCCGCAGGGACGCTGAACAGCCCTCAGGACAGCCCTTAAGGAAGCCGCAATACGATCGGGAGCGCGCCGAGCAAAAGGAGCGCGACGAGGGCCCAGTCGCCAGCGCGGGAGTAGAGTGTGGACTCGCCCGGGGCCGGGAGCGCGACATCGGCATAGCCAATCGCATCGAGATTGATGCGCGCCTGGACTCGCCCTGTCGCGTCGATTACCGCGCTTATTCCGTTGTTCGCGACGCGAACCATCGGCAATCCCTCCTCGACGGTGCGGGTCCGAGCGCTGGCGAGATGCTGAAACGGACCCGAACTGCGGCCGTACCATGCGTCGTTCGTAAGGTTCAGGATCCAATCCGGGCGTTCGTGTTCATTGACGATCGCACCCGGGAAAATGGCCTCGTAGCAAATCGCCGCGGCAAAGGGCGGGAGCCGCGGTAGGACGATCGTGCGGGGGCCCGGACCGGCGCTGAGATCAATCGCGCCGGCGGTTATTTTCTTAAACGGCAAAGCATCACGAATCGGGAGGTATTCGCCAAACGGAACAAGGTGCGCCTTATCGTAACGAGCAACGACGTCACCATCGGCGTTCAACGCTTCGATGCTGTTCCAGATCTGCACCACCGGGCCCGGCGGTAGGCTCCCCCGCAGCGCACCGGTGATGAGGTAGCCCTGCTTGGGCACGATGGCGGCGATCTCCCGCCGAACTGTTGCATCGCGTTCGAGGAGAAAAGGCGTTGCTGCCTCCGGCCAAATGATGGCCGCGATTGGTCGAGGTGAGGCTGCGGCGCTCAGATTGAGTAATCTCCGAAGATTACTTTCGGCAGCGCCGGGCGCCCATTTCATCGTCTGGGGGATCGAGGGCTGAACGATGCGCAACCAAGTCTCGCTAGTCGCAATTGGCGACATTACCAGCCGAACCGCTCCCGACACGCCGGGTACAAGCACCAAAACCGCCGCAACGATCGCCGGCATCCAGCGCCGGCACTCCGAAATTGGGACGAGAGACGATGCCCCAAGGAGCGCGGGTAATGAGGCGGCAAGCACCGTCACAAAGCTCAATCCATAAATGCCGATCCAGGCTACGCACTGTAAGACCGCGATCGCGCCCGGAAAACCGCCGGACCATGTCGACCCGATCAGGTTCCAGGGGAGCCCGGTAAATGCATGGCCCCGGATCCATTCGGCGGCGGTCCAAGCGATCGCAAATCCGAAAACCCGCGCGGTCCCTGACAATCGCAAATGTTTGCTTGCGAGATTGGTGGCGAGCAAGGCGATGCCTGCATAGAGCGCGAACAGCGCTGGCAGCCCGACAGCCGCAATCGGCACCAGCCACCAGAAAGCGGCGATATCGACAAAGAGCGCGCCCGAAATCCAATAAAGCCCCGCGACGAAAAACCCGAAGCCGAAAGCATAGCCGAGACCGAAGGAAGAACTCGGACCGGAGCTGCCTTCATCGAGCCACAAAAGCCCGGGGAAGGCCACGACGAGTAAAGGGCTCAGATCCACGGGTGGCAGTGCTGCGACGGCGCTGATGCCCAACAAAAGGGCGACCCCGTAGCGTCGCCAGCCGGACAGCCCCATGAGTTGATAGGCCAAACGGCAGAGCGGCGCGTGGATTTGCGACCCAGGTCCGACGCGCGCGACTAAAATCCTAGACACCAGCCGCGTCTCGACCGCTGGTCGCCGCCGGTGGGTTGCGCACACGCAGCCGCTTAATCCGACGCGGATCGGCATCGAGCACTTCGAACTCGATCCCCGACGGGTGGGCGATAACCTCTCCCCGTTTCGGGACACGACCGGCGAGGCTCGAAACGAGCCCGCCGAGCGTATCGACCTCTTCCTGCTCTGCAGTCGGGCGCAATCTAGTGCCTTGACGCTCTTCTAGGACTTCGATCGGGGTGCGCGCGTCGACGATCAGCGTACCATCCGCGCGCTCGGTCAGGCTGGGTCTGTCCGCCACATCATGTTCGTCCTCGATCTCGCCGACGATCTCCTCGATCAAATCTTCGATCGTTACTAGCCCATCGATACCGCCAAACTCGTCGACCACCATGGCGATGTGGGTCCGCGTTTGGCGCATCTGGACGAGCAGGTCGAGAGTCGGCAGCGAGGGTGCGATGAACAGCACTTTGCGCAGAAGCGGTGGCAGCTTCGCCTGCTGTCGATCCGCGACCGGCCCCAGCAGATCTTTGACGTGGATGAAGCCGATCACATCGTCGAGGGTTTCGCGATAGACGGGGACCCGCGAATGGCCTTGCTCTACCATACATTTCACTACCTCAGGGAAGGGCGTCTCGACGTGGAGCGCGACAATGTCGATCCGTGGCACCATCACGTCCGCAGCTGTCCGGTTGTGGACTTTGAGAATGTTGCCGATCAGGACGCGCTCATGCGCGCTGAGAGGGTGGGGACCTTCGGCGGAGGGCTCCTCGATCATCTCGTCGATCGTATCGCGCAAGCTCTCACCGTCGCGCGGACGCCGGATCAGCCGCAAGAGGTTGCGTAGACGTGCAAACGACCGATCGGGCCCAGCCTGCCGGCCGCCCTCGAGCGGCTGGGGATCGCTCATGTAAAAACAGGCTCAGGTTCGTTGGACAAATGAATGTCGTGATAGGGATCCGGAACACCTAGCTTGGCCAGTATCGAGGTCTCCAAGCGCTCCATTTTGATCGCATCAGCCTCTTTTCGATGATCATAGCCAAGCAGATGAAGGACGCCGTGTACGATCAGATGGCGGACGTGATCACAGAACGGCTTAACCTGCTCGTTCGTTTCGCGAGCCACCGTCTCGAAGGCGAGCACAACGTCGCCGAGCAGAAGCGGCGCGCCGGGTGTGATATGCGTCTCCGGTTCCCAGGCCCGAAATGCAAGCACATTGGTCGAAACATCCTCCCCCCGGTATCTGCGATTGAGCTGCCGCTGCTGGGCGTCGTCGGTCAGCGTGATCGCCAGTTCGACTCGCGTCGGCGATGTGAACCCCGTTGCTGCAAAGCCGTCGATCAGCGCGACCCGAGCAGCATCTCGAGCGAGCCGTAGGGCGTCCGGACAAATCCGTTTCCAACCGATACATGGCGAGGCGATATCGATCGCCGCGATAGGTTTCATGGCTGTTCGTCAGCGCGCGTCGCCTGCTCACGCGCCTCGTAGGCGCGCACGATACGAGCGACAAGCTCATGTCGGACCACATCCTCGTCAGTGAACCGCACGGTCGCGATCCCGTCGACTCCGCGCAAGGTTTCCAGTGCCTCGGCCAGACCTGAGCGGGTTCCCGCGGGCAGGTCTACCTGGGTCGGGTCGCCTGTCACGACCATGCGCGATGCCTCGCCGAGCCTGGTCAGGAACATTTTCATCTGTACCGGGGTTGTGTTCTGCGCCTCATCGAGGACGACAAAGGCGTGCGACAGGGTGCGTCCGCGCATGAAAGCGATGGGCGCCACCTCGATTTCTCCGTTGCCCAGCCTCTTGGCTAGTTGATCGGCAGGCAGCATGTCGTTCAGCGCATCGAATATCGGTCTCAGGTAGGGGTCGACCTTGTCGCGCAGGTCGCCGGGAAGAAAACCCAGCCGTTCACCGGCCTCGACGGCCGGCCGAGAAAGGATAATCCGCTCGACGCGTCCTGTCATCAGGAGGTCCACCGCTGCAGCGACCGCCAGGTAGGTCTTGCCGGTGCCGGCGGGTCCCAGCCCGAAAACGAGCTCATTATCGCGCAGCGCCTTGATGTACATTGTCTGCCCCGGAGAACGCGCGGCGATGCGCCGCTTGCGGGTGCGGAACGCTGTATCCTCCTGCCACAGGACGGCGCTTTTGTCGGCGAGCTCGGCCGCGGCGAGCCGAATTGCAGCCTCGACCGCAGGCAAATTAACCTCCTGACCTCGTTTGAGACGGTCGTAAAGCCGAGACAACGCGAGTTGGGCCGTACCCGTCGCCGAGGCAGGGCCCGAGATCGCGAGCCGGTTCCCACGCGTAACAACCGAAACGCCGAGTTGTCGCTCGATCCGATCGAGGTGCTGATCTCGTTCGCCGTAAAGCAAAGGGAGCAGCAGGTTGTCGTCAAATTCCAACTGGGTACGGCCTTCGACCTGCTCGACAGCCGGCATTTCAGAGGTGAGAGCGGTCATGCTGCGACGGCCGGGGCGAGAGAGCCCGCAAGGCTATTGGTGCTCGCCCCTGAAATCAGCACGGGGACGATCTCGCCGAGCTGCGCCGGCGCCGCGACGTGGACGCTTTGGAGATAAGGGCTGCGTCCGACGAGTTGTCCATGATGTCGGCCGGGCTTTTCCAAAAGTACGGGCAAGACCTGTCCGACGCAGGCCTCGTTGAAGTCGCGCCGTTGTCTTTTTAACAGCCGCTGCAGCACATCGAGCCGAGAGGACTTCACCGATTCGGGAACCTGGCCCAGAGCCGATGCCGCCGGTGTACCAGGCCGCCGGGAATATTTGAAAGAGAAAGCCTGTGCGAAGCCGATCTCGTCGACGAGATCCAGTGTGGCCAGAAAATCCTCGTCGCTCTCACCCGGGAAACCAACGATAAAATCAGAGGAAAGTGCAAGATCGGATCTGGCCGAGCGCAAGCGGTCGACGATTCGTCGGTAAACGTCTGCCGTATGTCGACGGTTCATCGCGGCGAGGATTCGGTCCGATCCGCTCTGGACGGGGAGGTGTAGGAAAGGCATCAGCTGCGGCACATCGCGATGCGCTGTGATAAGTCCATCGTCGACATCACCTGGATGCGAGGTCGTGTAGCGAATCCGCTCAAGGCCGGGCAGCTCGGCCAGCCCGCGTATGAGTTCGCCGAGACCCCAGTTTTTGCCATCGGGGCTCTCCCCGTGATAGGCATTCACGTTCTGGCCGAGGAGAGTGATCTCGCGCACTCCGGCTCCGACGGCGTGGCGCGCCTCGGTCAAGACCTGCGCCACCGGACGCGAGTATTCGGCGCCACGCGTATACGGCACGACGCAAAAGCCGCAAAACTTGTCGCACCCTTCCTGGACCGTGAGGAAGGCGGTCACCCCCGCTGCCGCTGAAGCCTCGGGCAGGTAGTCAAATTTAGGTTCGGCGGGAAAGTTCGTGTCGAGGACCCTGACACCATCTTTCCGTAACGCTCGAACGACCAGTTCCGGCAGTCGATGATAGCTCTGTGGCCCGAATACTAGGTCAACAAACGGCACCCGGTGGAGGATCTCGGCGCCCTCGGCCTGCGCGACGCAACCGCCGACCGCTACGATCATGGTGCCGCCGCGGTGCGTTTTTGCGATCTTCAGTCGGTGAATCTTGCCGAGTTCCGAATACACTTTCTCGGCAGCCTTTTCGCGAATGTGGCATGTGTTGAAGATAACTAAATCCGCGTCGTCCGGCGCCATTACCGGAAGAAAGCCGAGCGGCGCCAGCAGTTTGACCATCCGTGCGGAGTCATAGACGTTCATCTGGCAGCCATATGTTTTGATGAAAACTCCCTTCATCACGTCCTGCACATCTCCTCTGAGGGGGCTTGTTGCATGATCAGGCCGCCGCCTTCGGCATCGAGGTTGCGGATTCCCCACGAGCGGCGGGACCAGGCGGCTTCGGCATTGGCTGCGGCCGACCGAAGAGAGCGCCGGCCATTCCGCCTGCAATCCGCTCGTAGCAGTATCCGGCCAGCGCCTTGCGCGACCCGCAATCGGCGAGGAATGTTGGCGGATGGAAGTGGACCACCACTTCGACCGTGCCGAGTCCGATCATGCTCCATAAATGAGGTACCAGGCCCACCGCCCCGTACCACGAGAAAAACGGTCGGAGGGACCGACCGATCGGTATACCGTCAAGCCGCGTATAGGCGACCGAAACGGGTTGAACGACCACAGCTCCAACGTTTCCTTTTTTCTCCGCGGCGCCGAACAGCGCAGTCTTGAACGGAAGCGGCCGATTACCGTCCCCGCTTGTTCCCTCCGGAAACAGGATCAGCGCATCGCCACCGACCAGTCTTTCGGATATTGCGTCACGCTGGATCGCGGCGTTGCGGATTTGCCGATCCACAAAGACTGTGCGCTGCAATTTGGCGAGCCAGCCGAAGAGCGGCCACTTGGCCACCTCCGCTTTGGCGATGAACGAACCGGGAATAAGCGAGCCGAGGATCGTGATGTCGGTGTAGGAAACGTGATTTGCCGCAAACAGCGCGGGGCGCTCAGTGGTCGGCGTTCCGATTAGGCGGACACGAAACCCGAGCATTCGACAACACCATCGGTGATAAAAGGCCGGCAGCGTTTCCACCCATCGGCAACCCAAAGCCAAGCCGGCCCACTGTATCGGCATCAGGCTCAGCGTCCACGTAAAATACAGCGCAAGGCGTGCCGTCCTCAGCAGCGAAGAGCTCATATGGTAAACTCGGTCAAATATCTTTACATTTCCGTTCGTAGTGACGCGAGTATTTAGCTGTGACGAGATTGGTCTTGACAAGGACGCAGATGTCGGTGGTGTTAAACTGCTCGTCAATCACGGCGCCGTCGCCGACAAACCCACCAAGGCGCAAATATCCTTTGATGAGGGGGGGCAGCGACACCAACGCCCGCCCCCGGTCTATCGCATCGATTGAGAGCCGGCGCATGTCGACATAACGCTCGCTGAGCGCACGCGGCCGCAGAGCCGAGGGTGCCAGATGGTAGTAGTGTAGGTAAGAGAGTGGCGTCGCAAGCGCGTCGGGATCGGTGCCGGGCAGGCTCGCGCAACCGAACATCAGCGTGATGTCGTGATGGAACACATAGGCCGCGATCCCGTTCCAGAGCAGCTGCATGGCCGGTCGTTGGCGATAAGCGGCATCGACACAGGAACGGCCGAGCTCGAGGATTTCCCCCTTATGGGCGACAAGCGCCGCGATGTCGTATTCGTCGGCAGAATAGAAGCCGCCAAGCCGCCGTGCCGCATCCCGCCGAAGCAGCCGGTAGGTTCCTACGACTGGGTTGCTACCCCTACCACTTCCGCGGTCGAGGACGAGCAGGTGATCGCAGTCATTATCAAAGCGATCAAAATCGCGCCGTCGACGCAACATCTCGGGCAGTGGCCGCGCCCCCAGGCTCTCATAGAATATCCGGTAACGCAGCGCCTGCACTGCGTCGATGTCCGCAGCCGTCTCCGCCAGCCGGACCTGGAGCGGGCCTGATCGGATGTCGACGATGCGGTCTCTAGCATGGGCGCTGGCGCCTTCGATGACGGGCGTGGCTTCGATCGGTAGGACGGGCTTCTCGACTAAAGTGCCGGTGATCACGCCGGGTGCCCCGGCTGGATGTCGGGGTGGACCCCGCGGTATGTCGCCATACACGTCGACATCGTTTGCGCCGGCGGAGCCTGCCTCCGACCATGCTCGTAAATCATTCCGTGCCGGCTCGCGGTTTGCCGCTGCGCGGCACCGCATAGAGTTCAAGCCGATGGCCGACGAGTTCGTAGCCGAGCTCATCGGCTACGATTTCCTGCAGTCGTTCGATCTCCTCGTTGCGGAATTCGATCACCCGACCGGATTGCAAGTCGATCAAATGGTCGTGGTGAGCGCTCGGCATTTCCTCGTAGCGGGAGCGCCCGTCGCCGAAATCGTGTCGAGCCAGAATACTGGCCTCTTCAAACAACCGCACAGTCCGATACACCGTAGCGATACTGATGCGCGGATCGATGGCCGTGGCTCGACGGTAGACCTGCTCGACGTCGGGGTGATCGACGGACTCTGACAACACGCGAGCGATCACCCGGCGCTGTTCCGTCATCTTCAAACCCTTGTCAAGGCAGAGCTGCTCCAGCCGCGAGATCATCACATCTCCACCTTGGCATGGCTATAATATATCGTACCTGAGGTGGACGAGCCTATGTCGTGAACGATAGTGGCCCGGCCGAGGACCGCAGCGCCCCGGCCGCGTAGCGGCCCACGCACGGACGCCGTGGGGATCAGGCTCGAGGCCGCCGCGCCCGAGTTCCGAGACCGATTTCCTTCGCAAGACGGCTGCGCTGGCGCGCATAGTTGGGGGCAACCATCGGATAGTCGGTTGTCAAACCCCAGCGCTCCCGATAAGCCTCGGGCGTCATGTTGTAGGCGGTCTTCAGATGCCGCTTCAACATTTTGAGCTTCTTCCCATCCTCCAAGCAGACGATGTAGTCCGGGAAGACCGACTTTTTGACCGGCACCGCCGGCTGCGGGCGTTCTGCGGGGGGCGGCGGCGCACTCCCGATATTCGCCAGCGAATTATATACCTGGTTGATTAGCTGAGGCAGATCTCCCACCGATACCGTATTGTTGGAAACGTGTGCGGCAACGATTTCGGTCGTCAGCGCCAACAAATCGTTGCTCTGGTCGGGGTTGTTCATTTTGAGGATCCCACCGTGAGTATGATCTCCAAATATAATTAACAATCCGCGACGGGGCAATCCGGTCAATGTCCGATTTCTTCAAATTGTGTGCGCGACCGCAAGAACAGTCGGTCGCGGTCGCCAACAAGGCAAGAGGAAAGCGTAAGCCTCTCCAAACTTATGGCTAGATCATTATGTTGGCGAGTGCGAGCTGCAGGATAAGGGCATCGACGCGACGACTCGCCTGCCGGTAGTAATTTCGCCGATGGCCGACCGGCATAAAGCCTCGGCCGGTATAGAGGGCAAGCGCCGCGCTATTGTCCACCGCTACTTCAAGAACGATACATTCAACGCCGCGCACACGCCCCTCGCAGCACACCGAATCCAAAAGTGTCGAACCGATTCCTTCTCGCCGCCGTTCAGGCAATACGCCTAGCGATAGGATCTCGCATTCCTTGCGGAGGTCGAGAGCCAATACAAATCCGGCGGGCATCTCATCCGCCCAAGCGATTAGGCCGAAAAATCCGGTAATGTTCATTATCTCGGCGATCGCCATTGAGTTCCATGGATCTTCCGGGAAGCAAGCGCCGTGCAACATCGACAGCGGGCCGGCCAAGACTTTGGACAGCGGCTGAAGTCGCCGGTTCACCGGCCGGCCCCTTGGTGCGCCGTCGAAACGGTGACGTCGGGGGGGCGCAAGTACAGCGGCAATGGCGTTACGAAACTCTCGTTCTCGCGCGCGCGCCGGAGCACCGCTCGCAAGACGCCGGCTGCGTCAGGCCCAGATCCTTGAACGACGATTGTACCAGAGCGAGGCAAGAGCATATTTGCGGCGCGCTGCGCCGCATCGCCGGCGATAAGGAGCGGTGCCTCGCCGATGAGGCCGCTCAGCGCTTTGGCAAGCGCTGCCGGCATCGCCGCCATCGGCTCTCCGAGCGGAGTGTGCGAGTAATCGAAGAGCTGGATGTAAAGGTCCTCCCGGCGGCTTTCGAGAGCGATGAGAAGGAAACCTCCACGGCGGTCTTGAGTCGACGCCGCAAGGCTGGCCGCCACGGCTTCGAAGCCGGTTACCCCGATCAGCGGCGCACCTGTCGCGAGCGCTATCCCGCGCGCGGCCGCAAGCCCAACACGGATGCCGGTAAAACTGCCGGGTCCGATCGTCGTACCTATGATGTCGAGCGCCGACGCCGACAACCCTGCCTTGCGCATCACGCTATCGATCATCGGAAGTAGTCTCTCGGCCTGGCCGTGCTCGGTTGTAAAGCGCTCGGCATCGAGCACAGTCTCGCCAGTGGCAACCACCGCCGAGCAGCCCGAGCCAGCCGAATCGAGCGCCAGGACGATCGGACCCGGCGTTACCCCGGTCACGCGTTGGCCGTCGCGTGTCGCAGACCCGTTGACGTTGTGCACCTCATCGCACGTCACAGGTTGCGGTCATCACCCTCTACTGCCCCAAAATTACCAAAAACCTGGATCGGCGGTATCCCGGACCCCCGGCGGGCGGATGCCGATGTCGCGTTGCTGAGGGGCGCCGGAAAGGCCGTTAGACCGCGCGCACTTCTACGACCTCGGGAATGTAGTGCCGGAGCATATTCTCGATACCGGCCTTGAGCGTCGCGGTCGAGCTCGGACACCCCGAGCACGAACCTTGCATGTGGAGATAGACGACGCCGTCTTCGTAATCATGAAAGATGATGTCGCCACCGTCTTGTGCGACCGCCGGGCGCACCCGTGTCTCGAGCAGCTCCTTTATCTGTGAAACAACCTCGTCCTCGTCTTCCTGACCTGCTTCCGCCGCCGCACCGTCGACGGCCGCGGCGAGCAGCACCGGCCGGCCCGCAGTGAAGTGCTCCATGATCACCGCAAGAATCGCCGGTTTCAGTTGGTACCAATCGCCGTCGCCGTCTTTGGTCACCGTGATAAAGTCTGTACCGAGGAAGACACCTGTCACCTGCGGCAGGGCAAACAGCCGTTCCGCCAGCGGCGACATGCGCGACGCCACCTCCGGCTCGGTAAAGTTTGCCGTGCCCGAAGCCATGACCACGCGACCAGGCAGGAACTTTAGGGTCGCCGGATTCGGGGTCTGCTCGGTCTGGATAAACATCGATGGCTCCGAAAGCGAAATGAAACTGCGCACCTTTAGCATGGGGGTTTGGCGCGGCGAATCAACCCTCGGCAGGCCGTCTATCGTTATGACCGGGGATTGGTTAAAAGCAAAAGAACCAAGCCGCCTTAGCTGACGGCGTCGAGTTGCTCTAGAGTGAGGCCGCCAGGGACGATCGTGATCGGAATACGAAGGCGGGGGGCCGGCTTGCCGGTCAGATAAGTGATCAGCGGCCCCGGTCCTTCTGGTCCGGTTCCGGCTGCGAGGACGAGTATCGAGATACTCGGCTCCTCGGCGATCAAGGCGAGCAACTGTTCGCGACGGTGACCCTCGCGGATATAGACGATCGGTATCGTTCCGGCGATCGGGGCGATTTGCTCGCAGAGACGTTGCATCAGCTGTTCGGCTTCCTCGCGGCGTTCCTCGCGGGCGAGATTCTCAATCGAAATCCAATGCTGCAGTTCCGACGGCTCGATTACATGGAGAAGCGCAATCCGCCCGCCGGTATGCGCGGCGCGGCGCGCGGCGTAGTGAAGAGCAGCCTGAAGCTCTTTGGACTCATCAACCACCACTAGAAAAACACGCGGGTTTGCGGTCCCTTCCATTGGGCCATTCCTCAACCCGATCCGCGCACGGATCAGGCGCTTCTAAACGGTAGGCTCGCCAGCCATCCTGCCACCATCGCGGTCAACACCGCAATCGCTCCATACAGCGCAGGCTGACGAGCAGCAAAGCCGAAAACGTCGGCGTCTATCCCGACCTTCGAGACCACGAGCGGTGTAGTCTGGCCACTGACGACGTCTTTGTCACGGACCAGGAAGACCTCGACGAGATAGGTCCCGGTGGGAACGTTCGAGGGAAACTCTATGGTTGTGCGAAACAGCCGTTCACCGATGAAATTGACCTTACCTACAGAATTTGGGAACAGCCTTGCGCGCTGTTGCGTTCGGACGAGCGCTGTAACGAACTCGTCGACGACCTGCGGCGGGCTCATCCCTTCAGGCTTCAATTCCAGGTTCGTAACGCCGAGGCGATAGAACGCCGCAGTAGCTGGCGATACGATCTCTTCGAGCGGCCGGCTCGCAGCGACGAAATAAAAGCTGGCGACATTGGCGAAGATCATCTCTTGAGAATTCACCCATATGCCCGCGATACGACTCTTACGCCGAACCGCCATCTCGCGGTCGGGGCCCCGGACAACGACTGCGACGTCGCCCGGGCCATCAATTGCGCCGAACAGCACGACCGAGGCGCCGGTAAAGCCGGTCGTGATTGCGATCAGGTGGTTGGTGAGATCGGCGACTAGGGCTTCGGCCCGCGCCGGCGCGGCCCAAAACAAGATCAGGGCCATCAGTTGGAAGTGCCAGCCAGAGGTCCGGTCCGCCAGCGTGCTCGGGCGAGCGCTGGTCCGATCCGATCCGGGATACATTGTCGCCGAGCCTCGGCTCATGTCTTCTCCCACGCGATGGAGTAGGGGTCCGTCGGGCGCACGGTCAGGTCGAAGGCAAGCTTCGCGGCGACCGCAAGCACTAGCAGAGCGAGCAGGAGGCGAAGCTGATCGCCGCGCAGCCGCGTTCCGAAACGGCTGCCGATCCGGGCGCCGATCACACCGCCGACGAGCAGCACGAGGGCGAGAACGGCGTCGACCGTGCGGTTGGTATAGGCTTGCAGCAGAGTCACATTTGCGGCAACGAAGATGATCTGCAGCAGCGAGGTCCCGGGTACTACGGCGGTCGGCATGCCGAGCATGTAAATCATCGCAGGCACCATGATGAAGCCGCCGCCGATGCCGAGAATTGCGCTGAACACGCCAACCACAAAACCGAGCCCGATGGGCAACAGCGCGCTGATATACAGCTTCGACCGGCGGAAGCGCGCCTTCAGCGGCAGCCCGTGCATCCAGTTGTGCTGATGTAGCTTGCGTCGCCGCACTCCCGGCCGATGCAGTCGCAACTGCGTATAGACGCTCTCAACCATCATCAGTGCGCCGAGCGTCCCGAGCAGGACCACATAGCAGAGAGAGATCGTAAGCTCGATCTGTCCCAGCCGCTTCAGCAAGGTGAAGATCCATACCCCGAAAACGGAGCCGGCGAGACCGCCGACCAGCAACACGTACCCCATCTTGAAGTCGACATTGCCGCGTCGCCAATGCACAAGCACGCTCGAGACCGAGGCGCCGACCAGCTGGTTGGCCGATGAGGCGACGGCGACGGTCGGTGGGACGCCGATGAAGATCAGGAGCGGGGTGATTAGGAAGCCGCCGCCCACGCCGAAGACGCCCGTGAGAAAACCAACCGCTCCCCCAAGTCCGAGCAGGACGAAGACATCGACCGACACCTCGGCGATCGGCAGATAGATGTCCATGATGGAGGAGGCGCCGGCGTTGTGCTGTTATTTTGCGCGCTGCTCAGCGGCGCAACGCGCGCGAGCCTAGCCTACAACCGGCGGCGCGGCGGGAAAAGTGCGAACCCAGACGAGCCGCTCTCCGCCTGGTGGGGGGAGGGTCCTGGTTAGCCCTCGCTCAATCCCTCCTGTGGGTCACCGCCGAGAGTGCGGATCAGCGCGTTGAGCTCTTCGACCGCGGCGGCAAGCCGCACTTCGTCGGCGCCACGCAACACCAGGGTCACGCCGAAATCGCCGCGCCGAAAATAGGGGTAGGAGCCGATCTCGAGATCGGGGTAACGCAGCTGTAACGCGCCCAGGTCCTTCGCCAGCGCACCCTCGGCGAGGTGGCAGCTGACGCTGCGGCTGAGCATCTTGGTCCCTCCCACGAGTCGGTGCTTAAGCTGCTCGAAGATCCCCTGCATGATGCTTGGTACCCCGGGCAGCACGAAGACGTTGCCGATCCGGAACCCGGGTGCGCGCGAAATCGGGTTGGGGAGCAGCACCGCGCCCTCGGGAACCGTTGCCATCCGCAGGCGCGCCTCGTTCAACTGCCCCGGCGGATAGTGGGTTTCGAGCAGCCGCTTCGCTTCGGGGTGCACGATCAGCGTCACACCGAAGGCATCGGCGACGCATTGCGCGGTAATGTCGTCATGGGTCGGGCCGATCCCACCGGTCGTGAAGACATAATCGAAAGCGGCCCGCACCTCGTTGACCGTCGATACGATCACGCCGATGTCGTCGGGGATCACCCGCGCTTCGCGCAACCTGATGCCGATCCCTGTCAGCTCCCGGGCGAGGAAGGCGAGATTGGCGTCCGGTGTGCGCCCGGAAAGAATCTCGTTACCGATGATCAAGACGCAGGCGGTGACAATTTTGGGCTCGGGATTGCTGGTCGTGATTTCTCTCCTCCGGGTCGTGCGCGCGCCGTGCGGCGTCCATTTCATAGGCAAAAGCCCGAGCCGGCACAATCGTCGGCCGCCGCTTCGAGGTTGCCGCACGGCGGCCAAACGCCTACCTTGAAGTTGCAGCAAAGAGCCTCCTCGAGTTCCGAAAGACGATGCGAAATATGCTTGGCATGCCACAGAGTTTGATGATGGGCCTCGCGCCCTCAGAGGCTCGCGACAGCCGAATCAAGATCCACGGGCCCGAAGCATTCGAGGGCATGCGAGAGGCCGGGATCCTCGCCGCCGAGACGCTCGACTTCATCACCCCGCATGTCCGTCCCGGGATCACCACCGGCGAGCTCGACCACCTGTGCCACGATTTTATTGTCGACCACCATGCGATCCCCGCGCCTCTCAACTATCGCGGCTTTCCAAAATCGATCTGCACCTCGATCAACCATGTCGTCTGCCACGGCATCCCGGGCGAGCGGCGGTTGATGGAAGGCGACATCCTCAATATCGACGTGACGGTGATTCTCGATGGCTGGCACGGCGACACGAGCCGCATGTTCTTTGTCGGGGAGCGCGTCCCGGTCAAGGCGAGGCGGCTGGTCGACGTCACCTATGAGGCGATGATGCGCGGTATCGCCGTCGTGCAGCCTGGCGTTCGCGTCGGCGCGATCGGCGATGCGATTCAGCGTTACGCCGAGAGCCACCGCTTCTCGGTGGTGCGCGACTTTTGCGGGCACGGCGTCGGACGCATCTTTCACGACGCCCCTTCGATCCTTCATTACGGCCGCCCCGAAGAGGGACCGGTCCTGCGCGAGGGCATGTTTTTCACGGTCGAGCCGATGATCAACGCCGGTCGCTGGGAGGTGAAAATCCTCAGCGACGGCTGGACCGCGGTTACCAAGGACCGCTCTCTCTCGGCGCAGTTCGAGCACACGATCGGGGTGACCGCGACCGGATACGAGATCTTCACGATCTCGCCCGCAGGTCTGCACCGGCCGCCCTATCCCTAAGGAAATCCCAAAGGGGAGAGCCGCACCGTGCTGTGGGCGCTGCGGCCCGCGGCGTCGATCACCGAGAACTGCACGAAGCCGATGGCGTCGGGCTGCCAATAGATCCCGCGGCGCGGCGCGTCCGGCGTTAGCGGTCTGCCATCGACCAGCCAGCGAAGCGGCTGCTTGCCGCCGATCGCCTCGAGCGGCACTTCCTCCCCGCGCCATTCGATCAATGCCCCGTCCGGCGGATAGACGATCTTGGGACCCCCGCCTTGTGATGCGGCTTGCGCGAGCGTGCCGAGTTCGAGCCGCCGGAGTCGCGGCGGCAGGTCGTTCCGGCCGACCAAAAGGGCGCCGGGGGGCGGGGGGGTGGCGTCGCGTGACCGTGACGGGCCGAGAAGGTCTGCGATCTTGAACAGGACCGGAGCCGCTGTCAGCCGGCCGCTGTGGCCTGGCATCGGCGTGCCGTCAGGCCGCCCGGCCCACACGCCGATCGTTACCTCCGGGTCGTAGCCGATCGCCCAGAAGTCGCGGTAGCCGTATGACGTCCCGGTTTTAAAGGCCAGCCGGCGGCCGCGGCGGATTTCAGCTGGCAAAACGCCGACCGGGGGCGGCGCCTCGGCTAAAATGTCATTGACGTACCAGGCGGCCAGCGGCCCAAAGATCGCCGTGCCCGGGCTCATAGGATCATCCTCGCGATAACGCAGTGGCGCGACCTCGCCGCCGTTCGACAGCGATGCATAGAGCCGCACCAGGTCGGCCAGGGTGATCCCGGCGCCGCCGAGCGCCACCGCGAGACCGGGCTCGGCGGCCGGCTCGGGCAGGCGCAGCCGAATCCCCGCCGCGGCGACTGCGGCCGTGAAGCGGCCAGGTCCCAGCCGGTCGAGCAGCCCGACCGCCGGCAGGTTGAGCGAATATTGCAGAGCTTCCCGTGCGGTCACCTCGCCCTGGAAGCGACCGTCGAAATCAGCGGGCGCGTAATCGCCGAAATCCCGCGCGCGGTCCTCCAGCACGGTCTCCGGGTGAATGATCAGCCGGTCGAACCCCATCGCGTATATGAACGGCTTCAGCGCCGATCCCGGCGAGCGCACGGCGCGCGCCATGTCGAGGGTTCCCCGGCGCGCCACGGAAGTAAAATCGGCGCCGCCGACATAGGCGAGGACGCGGCGATCGCGGTTGTCGACAACGACCGCGGCGAGGCTGGCCTGCCGCTCGAGTCCTGCGACTTCGCGCCTAAGGAGGGTCTCGACCCGCTGTTGCAGCAGCGGGTCGATCGTCGTGCGGTGGACCAGTGCCGCCGGCCTTTCGCCTCGCAAGTCCCGTGCGAGGTGAGGGGCCCGGAACGGCATCGCCAGCCGTGCCCGAGGAACCCCTTCCTCGCGGGCCTCGGCAAAGGCGGCCGGCGAAATCACGCCGGCTTCGGCCATGCGCAGCAGCACTCGATTGCGGGCATCTCGGGCCGCTTCGGGGTGCCGGTCCGGGCGCAGCCGCTCCGGCGAGCGCGGGATGGCGACCAGCAGCGCCGCTTCGGCGGTGGAAAGTCGGGCCGGCTCCTTGCCGAAATAGGCAAGGCTCGCCGCCCGCACGCCTTCGAGATTGCCGCCAAACGGTGCCAGGGTCAGATAGAGGCTTAGCACCCGGTCCTTCGACATCACCCGTTCGAGCGCCAGCGCCCTGGCCATCTCGGCGAGCTTGGCGAAGAGCGAGCGGGGGTGAGGCTCGAGCAGGCGCACGGCTTGCATCGTCAAGGTCGAGGCGCCCGATACGATGTGGCCGCTCAGCCCGAGCTGGAAGAGGGCACGCGAGGCGGCGATCGGATCCACACCCGGATGCTGGGCAAAGCGCCGGTCCTCGGCCGCGATCAGCATGCGGCGGTAGAGCGGGTCGACGGCCTCGGGCTCGACCGGCAGGCGCCATTTGCCGTCGCCTGTCAGAAACCCGCGCAGGATAGACCCATCGGCCGCAAGGACGAGCACCGAAGCGCTGCGGCTGCGATCGAGCGGGGGTGGCGGCACGAAGTATAAGGCCGCGACGGAACACGCAATCAGCGCGACCGGCACGGCCAGCCAAAATGCTCGCCTTACCCGGTTGTGCGGGAAAAACCGGGTAAAAAACCGTTTGCCTGCTAAAATCGACCGCAAAATCCTTTTTTCTTTCAGCTATTTACGAGGTAATTCCCGACCATCGGAAGCGGGAATCCGGCAGCTGCAAAACCGGGAACCGAATCGGCTAACCGGGAAATAACCGGGAATTGGCCGAAACCCGCCCAACTGGCCGCTCATCGCGGGGCAACGGTCAATTTGCCCATCGCGGTGCGCCCGCTGGTTTCGGGCTCATACATGTCCTCGACCACAAGCGCGGGGAAGGCGAATTCCCCGGCGGTCACCGCGCGCTCGACATAGGCGAGGGTGAAGTCCTTGACACCGCCTTTCAGGTCGAGTGCCGCGACGAACCGGTCGTCGCGCTCTTCGGTATAGGTCGCCTCGGTCAGCTCGGGCAGCCAGGAATAATCCGTGGTGGTACGGCCCTTCGATACCGTCGCGGTCTCGATTTCGAAACCCGCGGGCAGCAGGTCAACGACGAGGGTCTGCGCCGCTTGCGCCGCGTCGCTGCGCGTTCCCTTGATCACGACGACGAAGAGATCGGTCTGCCGGGCCTTGCGAAGATCGGCGTCCGCGCCGTCCGGCCGATAGACGTTGCGGGTCACGGTATAGCCCTTGCTTTCGGCCGGCAGATCCGCCATCGGCACCCCGGTAATCGACACCGAGCGCCACACCGGCGTGTTCCCTCGATTGGTTACCCTCTGGTCGGGACCGCCGGAGCCCAGCGACCGGCGGAGATAGACAGGCTCGGCGCGGGTCTCGGGCGCGGCATCGCCGACCGCCACGGTCATGTCTCCACCGCTGGCGCGAACCGCCGCCTCGGCGGCCATCAAGAGCCAAGCCTTTTCCTGGGTGCTGGTTCGCGCGGCCCGCGTGAAGCGCTCGGCGATCCGGTCAATCACCGCGGTCAGTCGTGCCCGGTTGCCGGGATTGGCGGCAGCAAAGGCGAGAACGGCAGCGCCGTCGCGCAGCTCACTGCCGTAATCCACATAACGGATTCCGGCGGGCCGCGGCGGCCCCGCTACAAGTGCCGCATCATAAGCCGCCGCGGCGCGTGCGGCATCGCCATATTGCGCCAGTGCCGCGGCGACTTGCGCCTTGGCGAGCTGGGTCGGCAGCCGTGCCAATTGGGTGTCGTTGAAATAGCGCAGCCCGTCGAGGTCGTCCGACTTGGCGCGCGCCAGCACGTAATGAGCATAGGCCACCGCCGGCAACTCGGCGATTTCCGAGTGGTCCTGGCGGACGTAATCATGGAGCCAGGCGACCGCCGATTTGACGGCGTAATCGGGCACGTTTTTGCCATGCTCTTTGGCGCGGATCAGAAAATCGGCGGCATAGGCGTCGAGCCAGGGCACGGTGTAACCGCTGTCGCTCCATACCCCGAAGCTGCCGTCCGAACGCTGCAACTCGACGACATGGCCGATGGCGCGGTCGAGCGTCTCTGCCGTCGATGCACCCGGATCGGTATGCCATAACCGCGCGACGTCCTCGACATAGAGCAGCGGCAACGCCCGGCTCGTTGTCTGCTCGAGACAGCCATAGGCGTAGCGGTCGAGCGCCCGCAACAAGCCCGGAACGTCCCAATCGGGCCGCGGGCTGACGCTCAGCAAGGCTTCCGCCGTGCCCGGCAGGAACTCGCCCGCAGCCCCGTCGTCAAGGGTGACGCTTTCTCCAGGCTGTAGCCGCCCGACGAAACGCCGCAGCTGGTAGGCTTGCGCCGGCCGGACGCCGATCGTGAAATCGCGCACGACTTTCAGATCCCCCGGCCCGGAAAGCTCGAGTTCGAGGGACGCGTTTCCCGGTGTCGTTGCCGACAACGGAAAACTATTGGAGAAAGTGCCGCCAGGGGCGAGCTGCACCGAGCGGTTCACCGGCGTCGAAAAGGTGGCAGAGCCACCGGCGGTCAGCGTCAGGTGATAGTCGCCCGCTGCGCCTTCGAGATTGTTGATCGTGACCGCGACGCGTCCGATATCGCCCGGTGCCAGAAAGCGCGGCAGCGAGGCGGTTGTCACCACCGGGTCACGCACTGTTATCGAACCGATGCCGGAGCCCACCTTGTGCGCCGAGACGGCGACGGCCATCAGCCGCAGCTGGCCCTGGAAATCGGGGAGATCGAAGCGGACCCGCGCCGCTCCGTTGCCGTCGAGCCGGACAAGGCCGGAGAACAAGGCGATGACCTTGCTGCTCTTGTCCGGCAACCCGGCGACCGAGCGCTTGGCAAAGCTGTCGCCGCCGCTGCGCAATACCCCGACCGTGTTCGCTCGCGCGTCGATCAGCCTGCCGTAGAGGTCGCGCAATTCGACGCCGAGCTGGCGTTTGCCGAAATAGTATTTCTCGGGCGCCGGGCTCGCGAACTCGGTCAATTTTAAGACAGCCTCGTCGACCGCGGCGACAGTGACATAGGCCTCCTCGCCGGCGGCGAGCCCGGCCACCTTGACTCCGATCTCGACCGGGCTGCGCGGGCGCGCCACCGCGGGTGCAGCCAGCGCCGCGACGAGGGTGCGGGGGCTGCTGTCGATCCCCAGCCAGGCGACCCCGACCGCCCGCCCGGGGCCACGCTGTTGCGGCCCCGGAGCATCCGATGGCCGGTAGGCGCTGACCAATGCATAGACGCCGCTGCCCCATGCCGAATCGACAGGAATGTCGATCGTGATGCCCTCGGCCGGCAGGCTCGACGCGCGCAGTGACAGAATTCGGTCCGAAGCGATCGCCAGTTCGGCTTCGCCGGTAAACGGCGCCTTGACGAACAGCTTGGCGGTCTCGCCGGGTTGGTAGCTCGGCTTGTCGAGCACCGCCTCGAGCTTGTCCGGCACGTCCGGCTGCTCGGCCTCGACCCACCAGCCGATATTAAAGCGCCGGCTCGACTGCGCTCCGCTCGCAGCATCGGTCACCTCCCACCGATAGCGTCCGGCCGGCAGCTGACGAGCGAGCTTCGCCGGACCGTCGGTGCCGACGTCGACGACGCCGGCGTCGATCGGCTGGCTGCGGATATTCGATTTGTGGCGCCACATGCCGTTGACCGAATACCAGCGGTATTCCCAGGTCTCTCGCAGCAGCTCAAAACGCAGTCCCTTCGCAGGGATCGGCGTGCCCTTCGGGTCGAGTGCGATCACCTCGAGCGCTGCCTCGGCGCCCTCCGGGACTGCATCGGTACCGGCCGGCGAGCGCAACCCGATGGCCAGCGGACGCTGCCGGATCGGTCGGGTCAAGGTCTCGGACACGGCGCGGCCGCTCGGCTCGAAGACGCCGACCCGAATCGTCGCCGCCAGCGGGCGGGTCAGGTCCGGCAGATCGTTCAGCTCGATCGACAACTGGGCCTTGCCGTCCTCGTCGGTCGTTGGCGCCTCGAGGTCCCGCCGGTCGGCGGTGAACTCCTCGCCGACCAGACCAAACTGAAAGTCCGGATAGTTCGGGAACGGGTTGTCATCGAGGGCGATCACCGCCTCGGCCTCGATCCCCAGACCGGCCCCTGGCGCGCCATAGTAATAATGTGCGGCGATCTCGACCGGGAAAGCTTGGGCGGGGCGGATCGGCTCCTCGGCCGCGGCGAGCTCGACCTTGAGCTGTGGCGGGACGAAATCCTCGACCCGGAACTCGGCCGTTCCGATCGGCGGCGCCTTTGGATCGAGACGCAACTCGACTTGCCAGGCGCCGATGCGCGCATCGCGCGGTAGCGCGAAGCTCTGATGATATGCTCCGAGCCGATCGCCGGGGGAGTTCGGGGAGAGCAGGTGGTGCTCGACCTCGATCCCGTCGGGCCTCAATAGCCGCACGCCGATCGGCAGGCCGGAGATAGCTTCGGCCTTGTCGTCGCGCACCAGCGCCATCAGCTCGACGGTTTCGCCGGGCCGGTATATGCCGCGATCGGTGTAGAGGAAGGCGTCGACCGGGCCGGGTTGAGACCGGCCGCTTACGCCGCGGTCGCTGAGGTCAAAGGCGGCGCGGCCGATCTCGAGGAAGTTGAAGTCGCTGTCCGGGCCTTTCGCAGTCACCACGAAAGGCTCGTCGCCTCCACGGCCGCGCAGCAACCCGCCGGGGATGCGCGCAATCCCACCGGCGTCGCTGGTCGCCCCCGCCAGCTCGCCGTTGTTGCGTGCGTAGAGTTGGACCGTGACTCCGGGCAAAGGCTTGCCGTCGGCAAGCGAGCGAACATCGACCGCCAGCCCGTCCGTGCCCTTATAGGCGGCGAGCCCGAGATTCGAGACCAGGACCCAGTTCGTCGCCGGCTCGGCATATTCGTCTTGCCGCAAGTCGCCGCGTTCGGCGACCGCGAGATAGATGCCGGGTCCTTTCTCATGCAGCATGTCCTTGAGCGGGATCGCCGTCGTCACCGCGCGGTTGCGCTCGCCTGATATCGCCATCTCGCCTTCCCAGGCCAGGCTGCCGGTGCGGTTGATGATCTCGTCGACCTCGTAGGACGAAAAGCTCATCGTCAGCCGCTCGGCATCGATGCTCGGGACGAGATTGCGCTCGTTGACCCGCAACAGCCGCAATTTGACCTTGTCGACATTGATCGTGGTTAGCGGCAGCCCTGAGGTGTCCTGCTTCGGTAAGACATAGCCGGCGCCGGAAAAGCGGATCTGCGGCTTGCGGTCCGGAACCACGATGCGGGTCGTGAATTTCTCGCGCATCTGCTCCCCGGTCGCGGCCGGGAGCCCGTTGAGGATTTCGACGTTATAGATCGCGCCGTGCTTCAAGCCTTCGAGGCACAGCGTATCGCCGCGGGCGGTAACGATGCCGTCGAGCTTCGGCTCGCTGCGCACAAAGGCGCCGTAGGATATGTCGCTCCTCGTCGCGATCTGCTCGTTGAAGCGCAGGCAGGCTCGCGCAGCCTCCGCCTCGGCCTGAACCTCGACCTTGGTGACCCGGAAGGCGACGAGCCGGCGCAGCTCCTCGGCGCGTTCGGCGATTGCCGGAAGGCGCGTGAAGCCGAGCCCGGCATCGAAGGCGGCGAGCGCGTCTTTCTGTTTGTCGTGGCGGTCGTAGTCGCGGCCGATGACAAAGAGTGCGGTGCCGCGCTCGACCGGGTCGGTCGATTTCAGATAGGCGTTGTAGGCGCTCGCCATCGCATGATTGTCGTTGGCGGCGAGCTCGCTCTGGGCGAGCCGCAGCCAGACGAGCCCGTCATCGGCACCGTTGGCGATGGCGCTCGTCAACTTGCCGACGGCCGCCGTGTAGTCCTTCGCTTGGTATTCGATCTCGGCCGTCCGCCGCAATGCGGCCACGAGGTTAGGCTGCTTCTTGTTCGCCGGGACGCTGTCGATCAGCTCCTGGCGCCGGTCGCGTGCCGCGTCGGAAAGGTCCTTTGACCCGTACTCCTGAGCTAGCGTCGGCGCGGTGACGCAGACCAGGCAACAGACCAACAGCAGGCGGAGCATCGCTCATCCCCCAAGAAACTGCATCCTTGACGCTACCACTTCCTGCGTCAGCCAGTCGCCCGGTTTGGGGTTTTTTCGTTCTTCCTCACGTTGTCCAGGCGTGGGCGGTCGGCCGCCCGTCCTTCTTCTGCCTTCGGTAGTGTCAGCCGTCAAAAGGTGCCGCACCTGCAGCAAATCTTCAGCAAACCCTCACCGTCAGGTTGTAATACCGATCGGATCGCCTGGTCGGCTCAAGGCTGTTCCCCGCGCTCGACCCCATCGGTTTCGATGAAGCCCAACAGCTATTCGCACATCCTCGCCCAGCCGCGATCCGCTTCCGAGGCACATTCGTCGAAAGAATGAAATATAAATCGGGCAATTCTAAGATCGTAATTATCGCAACACAGCGGCTGGCTCCACCCCATATTTCTGTCTCTTCCGATCGGGAAGGCACCTTTGCCAAGGCGGGAAGCCCCGGGCGGTCGCTACGACACCCGACCGCCGATCGCGCCTCGCCGGCGCTTGTCATGGCTGAGAGCCTGACACAAAAGCCTACGTCGACCGAAGAGGCTGATCAGCCTCACTCCAGGAATAGCTCCTCGTGATCGCAAACCGGCCCTTCGCGACGAAAATGAACTACTGGGTCGGGTGGAACTCCGCCGTTCGGTATGGCTCACCGGAATGCCTTGGTTGCGCCGAAAGCGGCCATCTCTTGATCCGGCTGGAACCGCCGGGTCCGATTCCTAGCGGACCTTCGCTTAACGGCGCGTCGCTCGGAGCGAGAAGGCGAGCGGCAGCCAGGGCTTGTCGGGCCACCGCCATAGCCCGTCGGCGCTCCGGACCAGCGCATCGAACATGTGCCACGCCACCCCATCATGCTCGTGTAGCCAATCCAGGCTCATCCCCGCCCGCAGAAGGCCGGAGATGATGTCGCCGAGCGGATGTACCCAGGTATAGGTTGTCGCGTTGGCGACCCTCGACGTCTTGTCGATGTAATCGTGGGCTTCTTCCATCACCACCGCCTCGTGGGAGAAATAGGGCGTGAAGAAGCCCGGTCTCCCGTCCGGCAACAGAGCCGCATCATCGAACACCATCGCAGCCGGGTGCGCCTCGGCGAGGTACAGTGAACCGCCGGGTTTTAGGACGTCTCACCGTCATTCCTTAGCGCATTGCTTCCTCGCAAAAAGCACTCAGCGAGAGCCTTTTGGTTTCCATCGGCTTGTTCTATCTAAAGGAGAAGTACGGTATTCAACGGTGAGCGTGATGGCGGCCGGGGATTAGCCGACTTTTCAGCACAATCCACCCTCCCGGTAGTTAATTTTTGTCGCGCGAAGGGCCGGCCTGCGATCAGGAGGAGCTATTCCTGGAGTTAGGCCGGTACCCTGATCTGAAGCCAGAGCGGGGATCCTACCTAGCCGGCGCCCGGCACTCGGACGGCCGGGACCATGAAATTTCCTGCGATCAGCTTGAGCCGTTCGTCCTCGTTCGGCAGGCAAGCCTCGCGCAAAGCGAGGATGGCGGCACCCGCCGCCGTCTCGTTCCAGAACCAATCGCCGAGCTGCTCGCTCGACGGATGACTGGCCCCGTCGGTTGCCGCCTCAAGGTAAAAGGCCTTCAAATCGTCGACGGCAAAACGCAGCATCAGCGGCGCGGAGAATGCTTCACGCAGACTCGGGGGCGATAGCCCGCGGAGCCAGTCGGCGACGTAGCGAGCGACATCGACGATCGGGAGCGCGCATAGCCCGACGGTGGTGCGGCCGCGCCGCGCGAGCCGCCGGTCGAAGGCTCCCTGCAATTGCGTGATCTCGGCCTCGAGCAGCGTCGCAAGAGCGACGTTGGAGCGATCGCGGAGCACGGCGGGCGCAATTGGCGGGCGCCAGGCGGCGTCCGGTTGCACGCTCGGATCGTCATCGGGGAAGTCCCGAATGATTACCGGTCCGTCCTCATGTTCGAGCATCTGCAATGCCGCCACGATAACCCGTTTCTGAAACGCCGGGTTATTCGCGGGACCGAACGGCCGTCCGAGCTCAAACGGAACCCATAGCGCCCGCGGTGGTTTGGTGTTCTCCGTCTGCGGACGAATAAGACTAATCGCGACGGTCGCGATCCCTTCTTCCTCGAGATAGTGCGCCAGCGCGCTCACGGCGCGCGTGCAGACTGGTCAAACGGGGCAGAGGAGAGCGGCGTCGACTTGGTCTCGCTTTAGATGGCCGGCAAGCTCCCGGATATGCGGCTCCATCGGCGCGGGATCGGACGCGCCCATGAACGAGTAGTGCATCTCGGCCACCGACCCTATCACACCATCGGCCGCGAGCTCCTTTAGCCGATCGAGCGGGAAGGCGACATTCCAGTCCTCTTGCAGCCCGGTGCGGTCGAAGTTGACCGATATATGGCTGATCAGAATGTCCGCAGGCTTGGTATCGGCCGGGATAGCGCGGTAATCGGCATCCCGCCCGCGAAACGGCATTCGATCTTTAACGGAGAGGCCGGCAGACGAGACGATGGCGACCCGACGCTGCGACAAGGCTGGTCCCTTCACCCAAGGCCTTGTCTCGAATTTAGGGCACTCGACCTCGGCAAGGCGCTTCGCCTGTGCTGGCGGCAAATCGGAGAGTCGCGTCATTATATCTTCTCCCTACGCGCGGCCGCAGATGCGGTGCAGGACGATGCCCCGCATCCTACCCTATTTTAGAACAATTGGAATAAAATTACATTGGGTGTCTATGCGCCGCCTGTGCCGGCGTGCAGCAGCGCGCAAATCACCACCATCTTTGGAATGACATCACTGGCAAATGGCTCGATTGCGGCTCGGATCGCGGCGGCTAGCGCCGGATCTATCGAGAGGCCGGACGGACCCCAGGGTCGAGCCGCGACGCGCGCCGCCCGCATCCGTGCCTTTTTCCTGGTGCCCGCGATCGCGCGGTCGAGGGAGCCTTCAGAGTCCAGCGGCGCAATCAGCGTCCAAGCCAGGGCTAGGTAGGCCGGCCAGTACGCCAAGTGGCGATACATGCTCGCGAGGATCGCCCCCTCCCGCCGCGTGCCGAGGCGGTTCAGAGTCGACACCAGCTGTGCGGTCGCCGGCGGCAGTTCCGCGATGCTGGGCAAGGCGGGCAGCGGGATCAGGACCGCCAACTCCGAGGCTCCGCCGAGCGCGCGCGACGCGGCGGTGTCGGGAGCAGGTCGCTCCCCATCCAACCGACACAGCAGCGCAAGCAGCGCGATGAGCGCCATCGCGTTGGTCCGGTCGTAGGCGGCGAGTATATTGCGGATCACGCCGATGTCGCCACCGAGCAGGTCGACCGCCGCGAGAGCTTCAGCAGGAAACGGCGGCAGTTCAGGCAGCTCCAAATCGCCGTGGAGCGCCGCCGCCTCGGTCGCGATGGTGCCGTCTAGATAAAGCGGCCGCAACATTTTCCAAACCCAGGGAAGAGCCTCGGGGATCGTGGCGAGATGGCGCCAGATTAGGTTGACCACTTCAACACCGAGTACGCGCCGGATGTCCGCGAAAATCTCGGCGGTTTCACCAGTTGCGGCGGCTTCCGTAACTGCTGGCAGGGGGTCGCTCATGTTCGCCCTCGCATTCCCGTCATGATGGGACCTTCGTTGATCGCTCCTCGCTCGGATAGCAGTCACGATGACTGCGAGCGCCTGGCGCCTATTCGGCGGCGGCGGGACTGGGGGTGCGTGCACCTCGTGGCTTGCGCAGCAGCAACAGCAATGGCGCGGACAGAAAGGCGATAATCATCATCAGTTTGAAGTCATCGATATAGGCGACCATCTGCGCCTGCCGCGTCACCTCGGCATTGAGCGCGGCAATACCTGTAGTCGTGCTGAGGCTGTAGGGCGCCAGCAGATAGGGCGCGTGGGCCAGGGGGTTATCCGGCCGCAGCTGCTCGACGAGGCGCGAATGCACCGTCTGGGTGTTCTCGATGAACAGAGCCTCCAGGATCGCGATGCCGATGCTGCTGCCGATGTTGCGCGTCAGGCTGAACAAGGCCGTGCCCTGCGTCAGGACCGAGCGCGGCAGCGTCGCAAAACTGATCGTACTCAACGGCACGAACACAAAACCCAGCCCGAAGCCTTGAACCAGTCCCGAGACGATAATCGGCTGCATATCCATGGCGAGCGAAAACCCGCTCATCTGATAGAGCGACAGAGTAGTCAGCGCGAGCCCGCCGAGGATGAGCAGACGGACATCCACCAGGTTGATGATGCGGCCGACCAGGAACATTGCGACCATCGTACCGATGCCGCGCGGTGCGATGACAAGACCGGCACTCGCCACCGGATAGTTCATCGATTGCTGCAGCATCGGCGGCAGCAGCGCCAATGTCGCGAACATGATGACCCCGACAAAGAACATCAGCACAACGCCGGCGACGAAATTGCGGTCGCGCAACAGGTCGCGGTTGAGGAACGGGGGCTCGCTCGTTGTTATTGTATGGACGACGAATAGATAGAGGGCGAGGCCGGCGATCGTCGCCGTGACCCGGATCTCGGTCGAATAGAACCAATCCTTGAGCTCGCCGCGGTCGAGCAGCATCTGCAACGCGCCGATCGCGATGCCGAGCGCTGCAAAGCCCAAAAAATCGAAGCGCTCGCGCCGGGTCTGACGAGTCTCATGAATGAAAACAAGAATGCCGAGGAAGGCAATGATGCCGATCGGCAGGTTGATGTAGAACACCCATCGCCAGTTGTAATTGTCGGTCAGCCAGCCGCCGAGCGCGGGTCCGGCGATTGGCCCGACCATGGCCCCGGTGCCCCATATCGCCATGGCTTGGCCATGCCGCTCCGGTGGGTTGATGCGCAGCAGCACGGCTTGTGACAACGGCATCAATGCCGCGCCGCATATCCCTTGCAGCAAGCGGAAGAGCACCATCTGCGCGAGGCTGTCGGCCATGCCGCACAGCGCTGAAGCCACGGTAAAGCCGGCGACCGAGATCAGAAAGACGCGCTTGATGCCGAAGGCGCCGGCCAGCCAACCGGTCAGCGGGGTCATGATCGCAGCGGCGACGATATAGGAGGTCAGGACCCAGGTGATCTGGTCCTGCGCCGCGGAGAGGCTACCCTGAATGTGCGGCAGCGCAACATTGGCGATTGTCGTGTCGATCGCCTGCATGATCGTCGCCAGCATGATCGAGATCGTGATGGCGGCACGATTGACGGCAGGAGCAGCCGGATTGGGCGCTCCGTCTTCGTCGCGCTCAATGTGCGGGGGATCTCGGCCAGGACTTTGAGTCTTGTCGGTCGCGGAGGCCTGGGCAGCAGCCGAAGTGGGATCGCTCATCTTGGTCGCCCCAGATCAGGTCCGTGCGGGGGTGCGCAGGCGCCTCGATCTCCCGGGGCGCCCGGTTGAGGTCAAGCGGCGGCGGGAGGATAATTGGAGGGGAACAGCGCGCGCCGTGACTCTTCGTCGACCTCTTTTTTAAAGGTATGACCGCTGCCGACGGCCCGCGCCTTGGCGACCGCAGGCCGATCGCTGATCGACCGGAACCAGCGCTTGATGTTCGGGTAGGCGGCAAGCGGATCGTCACTTCCGGCAAGGACCACGCCGGCACGATCGATCCAGCCCCACGCCGAGATGTCGGCGACAGTATAGCTGCTGCCGACAATGAAGTTCCGGTCTTCGAGATGCTTATCGAGGACCGAGTAGTGGCGTTCCGCCTCGCGCCGGTAGCGGTTGATGGCGTAGGGCAGCTTCTCGGGGGCTGCACGCTGGAAATGCACGGCCTGACCGGAGAACGGGCCCAGCCCGGTGGCAATAAAGAACAGCCATGAGAGCAGTTCGCCGCGATCTGCAGGCGAGCCCATCAGCTTGCCGGTCTTTTCGCCCAGATAGAGCAGGATGGCGCTCGAATCGAACACTCGGATTTCGGCGCCGCCGGGACCGTCGGTATCCACAATGGCAGGCACCTTGCCGTTCGGATTAATCGAACGGAACTCCTCGGTGTGTTGCTCGCCCTTGCTCGTATCAACCGGAACCACCTCATACGGCAGCCCCGTCTCTTCCAGAAGCAGGGCAATCTTCGCAGGGTTGGGGGTCGGGTGGTAGTAGAAGCGGATCATGCTGATTCCTTTCTGACGACGCCGTGCGGCGTCTTGCAGGCGTATTTTAGATCGGTCGCACTAGAATGCGCACGAGTTTGTGGCGGCGGCAATAACCTTGTTCGTCGTCAAGCTTCGGGGCCGGAAAACGGCGCGCTCGGCGGCAAACTCGCGCGGTGTCGGGTTCTCTTGCCGTTCTGGTCCAGCCGCTCTAATACACAGGAAAGGAGTCAAACGACTCCCAGAGGCTTGGTGAATGGGTCACGTGTGAGGCGTTCGATGGCGCGGCCGAGAGAATTTGATGAGGTGACCGTGCTGGAAGCGGCGATGAACTGCTTCTGGGCGCAGGGTTTTGAATCGACTTCCGTTCGGGACCTCGCGGAGCAGATGGGGATTACCGGGGCCAGCCTCTATAACGCATTTGGCGATAAGCGGTCGCTCTACCGTCAGGTGCTGGCTCATTACCTCGAAACGAGCGTCCGCGATCGGGTTTCCCGCCTGGAGAAGTTGCCACCGTTGCCGGCAATCCGCGCTTTTTTTGATGAGATCATCCAGCGATCGGTCACGGATAAACAGCGCCGCGGGTGCATGCTCGTGAACGCGGCGCTCGAACTGGCGCCGTATGACGCCGAGTTTCAGAAGATCGTCTCCCAAGAGATGATCTTCATCGAGACATTCTTCCGGCGGTGCATCGCGGCTGGACAGAAGGATGGTGCGATCTCGCCCACTCCTCCGGCGGCCGAACTGGCCAAAGTACTCTTGAGTGTGTTGCTGGGAATTCGCGTTCTCGCGCGGACCCGTCCGCAGCGCGCAGTGCTGGAAGGTGCTGCCGGCGCTGTTTTGCAGATGTTAACGATCACACCTTAGCGGACTGCGCGGTTAGGTGGTTCGCGGTTAAAGGGGGCAAGCCGCACCACCCCGTCCCTTTCTACGTCACGCGTGATAAGGCCCTCTACCATAATGCCGAACGATGGATTATGCCGCATTGCCGCCGTCGTAATTGGCGCCTCTGCCCTGGGGTGGGGGCTGGCTCGGCATGATACAACATTCCGGGAACGGACGGCTTGCAGTTGCTAGGCGAGATCAAGCAGCGCCGCCCCGATCTGCCGGTGATGATGGTCACTGCCTATGGCGACGACGAGCGAAGAGGCCGCGCCGGCGAACTTGGCGCCTTCGAGTTCATCACCAAGCCGGTCGATTTCGCTCATCTGAAGGTGCAATTGCGCCGGTTGGCCAGCGCCGCGGCTTAAGGAACTTCAGCGCCCCGCTCGAATGACCGCTTTTCTGACCCGCCGGAAAACGCGGGCAAAGTCGGCTTCGGAGCAATTCTGAGCATTCGCCGATCGCCCGACGAAAGGCAGGAATGCGCCGATTCCGGCCGTTCGCGGTACGATGATCGTTTGCCTCAAGTAGATCTGAGCGGCCATTCGTTGCTCGTCGCGGCGAGCGTGCGAAAATTGCGCGCCTACGAGGCGGAGGTGCAGACAGCGTTCGTCCAGGTGGCCTGGAAAGGATCAGATCATGAGTGCGATGAGCGATCAATTCGAAGGTGGCTGCCCGTGCGGCGCGGTCCGCTTTGTCGCTACCGGCCAACCGAAAAGTGTGGTGGGGTGCCATTGCCAAAGTTGCCGCAAGCACAGCGGTGCGCCGGTCTCCGTCTTCGCGGCATTCGAGCGCACCGCTTATACGGTTACCAAAGGCGAGATAACCAAGTTCAATTCGTGGCCTCGGACGTGGCGCGGATTTTGCGCCAAATGCGGGTCAACCTTGACCTGCGAAACCGCGGGCTTGCCCACCGAAACGCATTTCCATATCGGCGCATTTGATCAGGCAGCGCGACTTCAGCCGACACGTCACATTTTCACCGAAGAGCGCCTGCCCCGGTTACATGCGAGCGATGCTTAGGGTTGTCGGATCGGCCCGTTGTGGGTCCACCGGTCGCAAGCTCCGTGCACTGAGTACCGGACCGACCACCAACCCAAGAGGGTGCAAGCGGAGCCAACAGGGTCATTCGCCCTAGTAGCACTTGAATAAACCTTCGCGTCGGGGCCGACGGTGGTCTGGCTCTACGCGTCGGCCAGGCATAGCCGGGCCTAAGGTCGCCTCGCAGATTTGTGTTGGAACTTCGGGGGCAGCGGTCACGTTATGCTGATCGCGCAACACGAAAACGCGGAGCCGATGACGCCCATGTCACCCGATCGCGGCGACGGGCTGCGGGCCCGACTGGCCGCGTGGCTGGACATCAGCCGGACGGTGCTGCGCCTGGCGGCGCCGGCCGTCGATGTTCTGGTCCGCCTGTCCCTGGCGAAGGCCTTTTTTGCGCCGGGAATGCTGCCCAGCCGCCTCGTCGGCGATTTTCGCACCGCTTGGCCAACGATCATCGTGCAGGTGATGGGGCCGGTGCTGCTGGCCACGGGGTCTTTGATCCGGCCGATGGCGTTGCTGATGCTCCTGCTGACGTTGCTGGCACAGTCCTCCGGAGCCCCGCAAGACGAGCACCTGTTCTGGGCCGCCCTGTTCGGGTGGTATGTCGTGCAGGGAGCCGGGCCAATGTCGCTTGATCGGGTTCTCAGTAAAGGTCTGGCCGATAGCCCGCTGCCTCTGGCCGGTCCCACGATGGCGGCCTTGGGTTGGGTTAATCGGGAAGTCGGTCCCGTCTATGTGCTCGGGCTGCGGCTGTGGCTGGCGGCGGCCCTGCTCGGCCCGGTGCTGGCGCACATGATGCTGCCGACCATGCAATCGGGGATGCTGCCCAGGCCGTTGGCCGTCATCAGTGCCGCCCTGCTGGCGTTCGGTTTGGTCACGCCGGTGGTGGCGATCGGCCTGTTCGCGGCGGTATCCAGCACGGCGATAGCAGGTTCGGATCAGGGCATCACGCTCTACGCGCCTCTGGTGTTGATCCTGCTCGGGGTCTCCGGGGCGGGACGTTATTCGCTCGATCGACTGATCGTCGGCTGGGCATATCGTTCATTCCCGCTCGACGAAGGCGCGCCGCATGTAGTCATCATCGGCGCCGGCTTCGGCGGCATGGCATGCGCCGCGGGTCTGCGCCACGAGGGGGCGCGGGTCACCTTGATTGACCGTCACAACTATCACCTGTTCCAACCGCTGCTGTATCAGGTGGCGACCGGCGGCCTTTCGCCGGCCGATATCGCGGCGCCGATCCGCCCGATCTTTCGCGACAACACCAGACTGCGCGTCTTATCTGGTCTGGTCACGGCAGTGGATGCCGCGGCCCGGCACGTGACCGTCGACGGGCGGGCGATCGCTTATGACGCGCTCGTGCTGGCGACCGGCGCGACGCACGGCTATTTCGGCCACGAGGAATGGGCGGCCTATGCTCCCGGACTGAAGTCGGTACAGGACGCCACCAGTATCCGCAGCCGCATTCTGGATGCTTTCGAGCAAGCCGAGGCGACCGACGACCCGGTGGCGCGGGAAAGTCTCTTGACCTTCCTGATCTGCGGCGCAGGACCGACCGGGGTGGAGCTGGCGGGCGCGATCGCTGAACTCTCCCGCCACGGCATGACCAAGGATTTCCGCAATTTCGACCCGGCGTCAGCGCGTATTCTGCTGGTCCAGGCAGGGTCCCGCGTGCTGCCGCAATTCGACGAGCGGCTATCGCATTTCGCCCGTGCCTCGCTCGAGGCCCTTGGCGTCGAGGTGCGTGTGAACAGCCGCGTCGATGGCATCGACGCGGATGGCGTCACGGTGAATGGCGAGCGCATCGCCGCCGGCACTGTCTTGTGGGCGGCCGGCGTGGTTGCCTCACCTGCCGCAGCGTGGCTGGGAACCGAACCCGACCGAGCCGGCCGCATCAAGGTGGGGCCGGACTTGTCCGTCCCCGGCTTCCCCGACGTGTTTGCGATCGGCGACACGGCGCTGGCGCTTGCCTGGAAGGGCCAGCCTGCTCCGGGATTGGCTCCCGCCGCGAAACAGGGAGGCGCCTACGTCGCCTCGGTATTGCGGGCACGATTGCGCGACCGCAAGGCGCCGCCCCCGTTCCGCTACCGGCATCAGGGCAGTCTGGCCACGATCGGACGCAAGAGCGCGGTCGCCGATTTCGGGCGGATAAAACTGACCGGCGCAATGGCGTGGTGGCTGTGGGGCGCTGTCCACGTCCTATTTCTGGTCGGCTTGCGCAATCGGTTCTCGGTGGTTCTCGGCTGGGTCTGGTCATATTTCACGTTCGACGTCGGCGTGCGACTGATTACGGAAGAGGGGACCCACCGCCTGGCCGAACGAACCAGCGTTACTTCCCGGGAGAGCCTGTCGACGAGGCGTTCGCAACCCGAAAGCGTCCGATGATGGCAAACAAAGGAACCACCTCCAGGGTTGGCGCTCCATCCTTGGGGGCGCTTGTCTTGATCGCATCGATCCGCTGACGATCCTGTCGACATTGCCGTCTGCGGGTCTCGGGGCATTGGCGACATTGATGCTGTTTGGCTATGATTTCAGTCTGATCGCGCTGATCGGCATCATTCTACTGATCGGCATTGTCAAAAAGAACGGCATCATGCTCGTCGATTTCGCGATCGCGGCCTAGCGCAGTCGCGGTCTCGCGCCGGGGGACGCGATCCGCGAGGCATGTCTGCTGCGTTTCCGGCCGATCATGATGACGACCATGGCGGCGCTGCTCGGCGGTGTTCCGCTGATGCTCGGCGCCGGCACGGGAGCCGAGATCCGCCAGCCGCTCGGCTATGCCATCGTCGGCGGGCTGATCGTCAGCCAAGCGCTGACGCTCTATACGACACCTATCGTCTTCCTTTATCTCGACCGGCTGAACGCGTGGCTCAGCGGAGCCGCTCGCCCGAAGATGGCCCGGATGGCGGGCGGATCGGCTCGCCTGAGACCCTACGCCGCAAGCTCCGCCGGTTTGAGGCCTCGCACATCGATCGGGTCATTCTCCTGAACTCGGCCGGCAAACATGCATGAGCAAGTCTGCGAGAGCCTTGAGCTCTCGCCCGCGCGGTGATGCCCGAAGTCCACGCCCGCGAGCCTGAGCGGCGGGCCTCGAAGTGCCAAGTGCTGACCCGTGATGTTCCGATACGGGAATGTGCATGACGCGTGCTGCCGCACGATTGCGATACCGGCGAAACGCGTTACGGTCGTAACGGACCTGGGGCGCCGGATACGGGCGACCATGCAATGCGACCGACCATTGCAGCTCCGGCACGCTGGTCATCCGGCCACTCATGCTCGACTGAGCCCTCCCCGCCGCGGCTGGAGCGCAGGTTGCTCAATGTGCCGTTCCAAAGCTCGATCCGGGCTTTAATCGGAGCTTCCTTCTTTGCGAACATGGAAGCCACTGATTTAGCGCGATAATTATACGCGAGAGGGGGTTTCTACTGGGTACGGGTGAGGCCGAGGAGGTCATGAGCCTTTTGCTGGAGAGGTGTCGGC
>Ga0209656_10000024_pt1 | contig 110393 bp, 101 predicted proteins | sample BogFormECP12_OM2_FD_188239 | JGI IMG/M metagenome (GOLD analysis project Ga0209656, IMG submission 188239) | Bog forest soil microbial communities from Calvert Island, British Columbia, Canada - ECP12_OM2 (SPAdes) (version 2) | ecosystem: Environmental > Aquatic > Freshwater > Wetlands > Bog ...
GGCGGAGCAGTGGGTTTCCGCGCCTCGGAGCAGGTCAAACCGCGGTTTTCGACGCCTCCGGCCCGCGCGCAGCGCGACTTACCGTTGCAAGGCGGCCCGACGGGCCGATCTTGGCCCCCAACGACCCAGAATCCGGGGAATGTCGGTTTGAGCCTGCCGATGTATCCCACAGATCTCCCAAGAATGATTCAGCGCATTATCACCCAAATCCAAGGATTTTTCAGCCGACTGAGATAAGCTGGCGAAGGCCGGCTCAACTCTGGTGAACAAACTGCACGCCGCTGTCGGTCGGCTAGAGACCGGCGATCTGAGGCCGGCCGAGGGGGCGCCTTCCCTAGAAGATGAGCGAGCATCAGCGACAATCGCGCAGCTCGCCGAGATCACCACAGGCAAGGCAGTTTTTCTTTAGCGCCAAAATATATAGATCACGTAGCCAACCAACATTTTAGCGGGCTGACAAATTGCCGGACCACAGTCCCTGAACCATCGGCCATCGACCCCGAGCGGGATAGCGGCTAATGGGCCGGGAACGAGTTCAGGCACGCTCGCAGAGCCAATCTGGTGACCTTTTCGCGGCTGGATCTCGGGGCTCGGTGTGCCGGACTTCTTTCACCACAGATTGAGGCCTTTGGTTGGCGGTTAGGTAGAGTCGACCGAGGTATTCCCCGATGATACCGAGGATCAAGAGCTGCACGCCTGACAGCAGCAACACCGCCGCCATTAGCGAGGCCCAACCTACCGGCGGAGACGAAAACAGCGCCTCAGCGATCGCCATAACCATTCCGACCGCTCCGAATGCGCTCAATGCGAAGCCGGTTACCGTGCTGATCCGCAGAGGCATTACCGAAAAGTTGACGAACATGTTCGTCCACAACCGAAAGAGCCGACGCATCGTATAGTTGCTGCTTCCCGTAGCACGGGGAAGGTGGCTTACCTGCAGTCGATCGATGTCGTGCGTCACCTGGAGGATTAATCCATCGACATAGGGGAAGGGGCCCTCGTAGCGGATGATCTCCCGCGCAACGAATGCGGTCATGCAGCGAAAACTCGACAAATACAAGCCTCTCGGCTTATCGAGGACGAAATCAGCAACCCGGTTCGCAAAGCGACTGGCCATATTGCGCCACACTGCGTGCTGCTTGTTGTAGTAATAGGTGTAAACGACCTCCTTGCCGTTGCGCTGGGCGAAGGCCAGAAGGCGTTGCACCTCCTCCGGCGGGTTCTGTAAATCGTCGTCCATCGTGATGACATGTGCCCCGCTCGCGTAACGCAGTCCGGCCATTACCGCATTATGCTCGCCGTAGTTACGGGCCAAACTGACAATCGTCATTGGTACGCGCGCCTTGTCGAACAGGGCGTGACACACTGCAAGGCTATCATCTGCGCTGCCGTCATTGACGAGCACGATCTCGTGTCCGCCCGCGATTGAGAGATTCTCGAGCGCGTGAACCAAATCGACGATGCTGGTCGCCCCGTTGTAGACCGGAATCACGATCGACAGTGCGAGGCGATGCGGCACAGTCTCAAGGTTCTTAGCCAAGAGCGGAGTCCGCCTTGGTAGCGATCGCGATAACCGAGCCGCCAAATGGAAGTCTCAATCCCCCTTTAAATAAGGTGGTTTCGAAGGTTGTCGCGACGCGGCACAGTAAGTCGATCAGGTGAGGGTATTCCTTAACATCGCTGGTCGCACCGCCGCACTTGGGAAGAAACTTTCGCGTTATAACCATCAATGGAAATAACACGGCATTCCAGTATGTAGCGTAAACCATACGGAAACCGGCGGATTCTAAGAGCCGACGCACGCCCTTCGTAGTGTAACGCCGGACATTATGCACCGCGGCGTCATGTCGCGACAACATCCAGCTGTACGCCGGCACGTTAACGACCAGGCAGCCGTTGTCCGCTAGACAGCGGCGGAATTGCAGCACGGCGGAGCGCTCATCGACAGCGCTATGGCACAACACATCAATACTGAAAACTGCTGCAAATACGCCTTCCGGGAAGGGAAGCGCGTTGATCGATCCGACACACACCGGCCGGGCGCTCTTGGCGGCTGCACGTTGACAGGCCAACGGGTTGACGTCGAGCCCAAACAGAGCGCGATTGGGATAGCGGGCCGCCAGTTGTGCGAGAAAACCGCCCGTCCCACAACCTGCATCCAGAATCGGTTGCCCTCCGGCATCGAACGGCACTTGCCGCCATGAGAGTGTCAACAGGTTCCGATGACTGGCGGCGAACCACCACATTCGGTCCTCGAGGTGGTCGAGCTTATGGTATTCGGAACGCTCCATCTGCCGTCCCTTGGGACTCCGTCGTGTCAGGTCCGATCGTGGCCGCCAACGCAAAACGCCAGCTCCGCCGTGCTTATTCCGCAGCGGCTTATGGGACGCATGAAAAGAGGATCACGGGCTGGCCCATCTTCGCGCGGACGGCGGCAATGCACCCCCAAGCAGTCGCTGCTCGGCGAATGTGCGGCGGCGATCAAGTACCACTGAGAGAAGAGCCCCCATGCGCTCGACTCGATAAACGGGCCGACCGGGCAGCGAGCGATCGCAGTTGTCTTTGGTGAACGCGATGAAGAAATCGGCCTGAGCACGCTGGCGGGTGAAGCGGAAATTCGACGGGAAATAGTAGTCTGCAGAAATCGGCGGCCCGCAAACTGCGACCGTGAACTCACGGTCCTCAAAATCGGAACCATACATAGCAATCAAATAATTTTTCAGACCTTGTACTGCCTCAGCATAAGAGTTTGCCCAATAATCGAGTTTAAATTTCCGTTGCGCGCCTCCAACACCGCCGACAAAAGCATTATAATATACATATTGATTTGGGTGCAACATTATCATAATTGAAACATGACCAATGCTGTAAATTAAAAGCATCGCAAAGATCGGCCGTCGGTACGGAAGGCGCGCCAGCCGGTTGCATGCCTGGTCGGCTACAAGGGCCGCGGCAACTGCGATCAGCGGCAGTACAAATATGAAATGGCGCATACCGTCGAACAGGACAGCCTTGATCACGATCGCAAAAGCGACTGGGAAGGCGATACCTAACCCCAAGATGAAGTAAGCTAGCACTCGCTCGCGCCCAAGCTGAGTCCACTCGTGCAAAATAACGGTGCCGGCAAGGACTGGAGCGCATACCAAGAGAACCAGGACGAGTTCGGGAAGGGCGATGGCGATATACGTAGGAAGATAAGTCCAAGGCAGGTCGGACGCGCGGACGAACTGTCCGGCGAACAGAGTGCTGAATGGAAAGGTCTGATGCGAAAAGAAGGCGAGGGCGCGCAACGGATTCTCGATCGGGTCGGTCTGCCCCCAGGGCCAGAACAGCAGCATGACCGGATAAGCGAAGACTACAGCCGGGAAAAGCACGCACCAGAATGCGATCCAAGCGCTTTCGATCAACAAGAAGGCTCGTCGTGAGGTGATTGTTCTCCAGAGGCCATCGACAGCGAGCAACAGAACGAAGTAACAAAGTATCAACAAGCCCCCGACTCGTACCCCCATCGTCATCCCGACAACCACGCCGAACTTGATCAGAGATCTAAGCGGCGGCCGCGGCAGTAATGGCACGATCAGAACCATATAGTAGGTCGCCCACACGACACCGACCGCGAAGGGGATGTCCTTTGGGTTGTTGAACATTTGTCCGTAATAGTTCGGCGTCAAAAGGAGAAAGAGAGCGGCGAGAAACCCGACGCGCGCGCCGCCCATCGCGTGGCCGAGTTTGCGGCAACCAACCAGTCCGAGAATTCCGACCAGGGCGTTGAGAAGATGTCGGGTTTCATAGATCCCGATCGGAGAAACTCGGTTCAGTGCCGCAGCGAGGGTATCGAAGATCGCTCCATAGTTGTACAGATCACGCCAATGAAGAGCATTATGATCAACAAAAAATGATAAATAATAGTCGAGTACAAAGTTTCCATACCAGTTGTGAGCGTCCTCGTCCCAAGTGACACCGTAGTCACGAAAAGTGAGCAGCACGAGAGCGATAGCGAGTATCGGCAGCCCGAAGGACAACCGGCTCCAGAATAACTCGCCGGACCCACGAGGCCACGACGATACGGAGTTTGTTCTGGTCAAAATAGGGTTGCCAGCGAGCCAGGTTGTGAAAAAATCCATGCTCAAATTCTAGGGATCCCTTCTGAGGAAGGGGCCTGTTCCTCTCTCAAGATCCCAAGATCCGATCTCCATCGGCGCGTTTTGTGAAGCCGCGGTCCATCGTCTCAGAGCCCGCTTGCCGCCAACAATGCGCCGATGACGCGATCAGCGGAAAAATATTCTCTGGCGAGCGTTCGTGCCTCGCGGCTATGACTGGGATAATCAACAGTGATTGCATCGATAGCAGCAAGCGCCTCTTCGTGGGTGGTGTATTCGAAGAGGCCCCGGCCGACCGGATAGAATTTGCTAAATCCCGTGCGCATCGTCACTACTGGTCGACCTGCGGCCAGGTAGCAAGCGCTGCGATCGCTGAACCAGCCGCTGTTCGGTCGCACATAAATGTCCTTTGCGACCGTGAGCTCGCCGCCCGAATGGGCTATGAAATCGTGGTAACGCGACATATCAGCCGAGATAGGACGGGGATCAACCAGGCTCCAGCCGCACCCCTCTATCGCGGCACGCACGTGCTCATCCGGCGGCAGCGTCGCCATCCGAAAACAAGTCCTCGGCCGGCCTCTCGGCAAATCGAGAAACTGCAGTAAATTTACGTGTTTTGACCAAACATATTGCGAGCCTTCGAATTCGATGTTCTTACCCCTGTTTTCCCAAGTGCCGATGGTCGTAAAACATGAGGGTGTGTCGCGGAGCCCAGGCCAAAGGCGGAGATCTACGGGCGGCCGAGTCGGACGCCATGGCACGCCGCACAGTGGCACTGGGCAATCCGGAGCCCCGAGATTCTCGCCATACGTGAAGAAATGTGTGTGAGCGTCGAGATAGGAGCGAGACGCTTGATCCGCCTTCGCGTATTTTATCTGCTCGTAGACGGGATCGGTATCGATCATGATACGGACAGGACAAGCGAGATGCTCGTCGCGTAACCTTGTCGCACCGCAAAGGTTGATCACGGCCGCAGCCTCCGCGTAGAGCGAGCGCATGCGGTCGCAGGACAACCCGTGACAAACATTTTGGATTGCATCCCAGTAGGCCCACCGGCCCGCAAATCCGTAATGCTCCATTATTCGTCTGATATAGGCAACGTTATAGTCGCAGCCCATCACGACGCTATTTGCCCACGGATCGTAAGGATTGGCTCCACTGTCTTCAATATACCAAGATTCATAGCCGAGTTGTTCGATTCCCAAAAGATAATGTAGCGCTTGACATGCGACGCCCGCGAGCGGCATTTGGGCGGCGAAGTGGAGAACGACGATCTTTCCGCGCTTCTTCACGATCGAATCCGTGGTTGGAGTCGCTAGTCAGCGGATAACGGCGAAAGCGGCGGTTAATTTCCATCGGCTTGTGTCAGGCACATGTAGATGCTGGCTCGGTACGGGAACCATTGTCCGAATATCTGGAGAAAACCCCAATTCGTATGGGGTTGCCCATTGGTGAGTCCACATGTTAGGCAAAAGGCTATGATCGGTCATCGGTGCGACGTCGGACAGCCCGGACGAGGATGAGGCGGCGGCCGGATGAGCGCGTGTTCACATTCACACGGACCGGCGATCGGGGCCGTCTGGGGGAGCCGATCGACGTGGAAGGCTGTTGCCTGCGCCGACGGTTGTGGCCATCAAATCCCATGAGAGCCTGGTACGTCGCGTTGGCGGAATTATCTATGTACCGGTTATCGCGCGTTGCATAGTGCGCTGCCGCGTTCTCGGGCAGGGGGTTACCCCGACGATCTGATCTCGCCTCCGAGCGAGACGGCTTGTAAAGCTCAGGAGAATACCGATCGCCATGACCTATGTCGTCACAGAAGCCTGCATCCGTTGCAAATACATGGATTGCGTGGAAGTCTGCCCCGTCGATTGCTTCTACGAAGGCGAGAACATGTTGGTAATCCATCCCGATGAATGCATCGATTGCGGGGTCTGTGAGCCTGAATGCCCAGTCGAGGCGATCATTCCCGACAGCGAACCAGCCGCCGAGCGGTGGCTAGAACTCAACCGTGAATACGCGGTGGAATGGCCTAATATCACGCGTAAGAAGCCCTATCCCGCTGATGCCGATCAATGGAAGGATGTGCCGGACAAGTACGATAAGTATTTCACCCCTAACCCGGGCGGAAGCTAACCAAGTAGGTACCGAGAGGCGATAGGACGCGGGCTCCGATCTCCGATTTGTGACGTTGATACACCTGATCCGCTAGCCTTCGACAGGCTTTTCACGGTATTCTGACGTTCATCTAGTGATACGTCCCCGTGGACGGTCGTTGTCGCCCGTGCGGCGTTCGGCTGAAGCATCCCCGCAGTGCCAGGCGGATCGATTGTGAGAGACGAATATGACTTCGGAAAAGGTTCCATTTGCCGCCGGTGATCTCGTCGTGTACCCAACCCACGGGGTTGGCAAGATCGTCGGAATCGAAACGCAGGAGATCGCTGGTCATACGCTCAATGTCTTCGTGGTGCATTTCGACAAGGACCGCATGACGCTCCGGGTACCACTAGCCAAGGCACAGGTGTCCGGTCTGCGTCGGCTTTCAAGCCGCAAGGAGATGGATGCCGCGCTCGCGAAGCTGCGCGGCCGCTCACGGGCTAAACGAACCATGTGGAGCCGGCGCGCTCAGGAATATCAGGCCAAGATCGCTTCCGGTGACCCCGGCTCGATTGCCGAGGTGGTTCGTGATCTCTATCGCAATGTCGGTCAGCCAGAGCAATCCTATAGCGAACGACAGATCTACCAAGCAGCGCTTGATCGTCTTGTGCGCGAGTTCGCGGCGGTCGAGCGGATTGATGAGACTACCGCGACCCAGCGGGTTGAACAGTTGCTGACGGCCTGAGTACCCGAGCGGGATGGGATCCGCACCGGATCGGGGGGTGCGCGGGGCGCGGCTGGAAAGGAAATTCGCCCAATTGCGGGATGCCCGGCGGGTTTGGGCGATTGCTGCCATAAACGGCGCCGCGCGACGCCTCATCCGTTTACACGATACGATAAGCGACCGGTTCCAAGAGGGGGACCGGGTCGTTTATCTAGGTAATTATGTCGGTCATGGCGACGCGGTGCTCGCCACTATCGACGAACTTCTTGATTTCCGCCGCCGGGTCCTCGGGCGCCAGCGTGGTTTCGCCTGCGACGTGGCCTTCCTGCGTGGGGCGCAAGAGGAAATGTGGCAAAAATTATTGCAACTGCAATTCGCACCCAATCCAGGCGAGGTGCTTCAATGGATGGTCGGTGCCGGTATGGAAGCGACCGTGCGGGCTTATGGTGGCGATTTGCGACAGGGATTTGCTGCCACTCGTGACGGCCCCCGTACGATCACGCGTTGGACGGGGGCACTTCGGAGCGTTATGAACGCCACCCCGGGACATACGATGCTGTTCTCGGCACTGCGTCACGCAGCCTTTGCCGAGAAGCTGGGCATACTATTTGTCCATGCGGCGATCGATCCTTCACGCCCCCTAGCTGCCCAAGGGGACGCGTTCTGGTGGGGACGCGACGACATTCTCGAACTAAGGAGCTCGTTCGAAGGATTTCGGCGCATCGTCCGAGGGATCGACCGTGAGCAGCGCAGCTTCATAGAGCGGGACTTCGCGGTATCGCTCAACGGCGGCACCGGGCGATTTGGCCGGCTTACCGCCGCTTGCTTCGGCGCAGGCGGTGAGGTGCTCGAGTTGATCGAGGCATGAGGCGCTCTCACGCGGAGCAGGGCGAGATCAGAAAACTACTTGCGCGGTTGGTCGCGCATCCGTTGTCGGTTCAAGGCATGACACTGCTGCCGTCATCGAGATGGTCTTTGCTGTCATGAACGAGATCGCACCGGATATGAGCCAAGTCATTGATTCTGGTGAGGCCGGACAGCTCCAGGTCACTGGATCAACTGCCCGGTCTCGATGCCCTGGAGCGCTTTCTCCAGCTTGCTGCCAAAGAATTCGCGAGTACCATTGGTCAAGACGGCGCTCAGTGCAATCGCGTAACGCGAACCTGTTCGCGCTCGATTTCACGGGCTAGGCCTCGCGTCAAGCCGATCCCGACAGCCATTGAGATCGTATAATGCGAGGCGAAGGACATCCCATAGGCGTACCCAGCGAAGCATGTTGATAATGCTCTGCGACCTTCTTCTCGCTATCGCCGCATCACCGACACAACGGCATTGCAACAGTTCCGGATATCTCTCGCGTTCACGGCATCGGCACACCAGCCTCCCCAATAAGGCCGAAATGGGCTTGCGGATCGATATAGAGGCCAACGACTTCCTTAAGCTCGCCGACGTTGAACCGACGGGATCACCTCAACCCGGTCGATCGTCCCGGTCATCGACACGACCAGACTCCTGGTGCTTAGCAAAAGGCCATACCCTGCCCGGTCCCTTAAGGGGCGGCTTCATAAGTCCAAACACGATCGTTGGCTGGCGCCTCTTCCCGCCGGAAGAGGGTCAAGTCGATCCGAGTAAGCCTCACTCAAATCACCAGTTCGGTGCGCGGATCAATTAGGTGCATCTGGTTGAGGTCGGCGACTAGCCGCATCGACTCACTGACGCGGCCCGCAGCGGCAGGGTTGACCCGACCACAGACCTCCAACCCGTCGACGACGAAATAGACCATGGTCTCCATGCCCATCGGCTCGACAACGTCGAGCCGCGCCTCGAAGGCGGCTGCGCCGGGCGGTACATCTCCGCGCCCTTCAATGATGTGCTCGGGACGTAGGCCGAAGATCAGCTCGCTGCCGATTCGTGGGCGGTAGCGAGCCACTCGCTGAGGGGGCACCGGAAAAGAGAGCCAGTCCGAAAGCCGAACGGTCAGACCGCTGCCGTTCTCGACTAAGCGGCAAGGCAACATGTTCATCATCGGCGAGCCGATGAAGCCGGCAACAAATTGGGTCTTCGGCGTGTGATAGACCTCATGCGGCGTGCCAATCTGGTCGATCCGTCCGGCGTTCATGATGACCACCCGATCGGCAAGCGTCATCGCCTCGACCTGATCGTGGGTGACATACACTGTCGTAGTCGTGACTTGTTGATGGATCTTTTTGATCTCGGTCCGCATCTGGACGCGAAGTTTGGCATCGAGATTTGAGAGCGGCTCGTCAAATAAGAATACCTTAGGGTTGCGCACGATCGCGCGACCCATGGCAACGCGCTGACGCTGCCCGCCCGAAAGTTGCTTCGGACGACGATCCAGGAGATCGGTAATGTCCAGAATGCGGGCGGCGACCTGGACGCGCTCCTTGATTTCCGCTCTCGGGAATTTTTTCAGTCGAAGGCCGAAGGACATATTTTCGAAAACTGTCATATGTGGGTAGAGCGCGTAATTCTGGAACACCATCGCGATGTCCCGGTCCTTGGGCGGTACGTCGTTGACAAGCTGATCACCTATGTAGATTTCCCCCGAGGTGGCTTCCTCAAGCCCCGCGATCATGCGCAAGGTGGTACTCTTACCACACCCCGAGGGACCGACCAGCACGATGAACTCGCGATCGGGGATGTCGAGATTGATCCCTTGCACCGCAGGTGTGCGGTCGAACATCTTGACGATGTTGCGAAGCGCGACTTGCGCCATCTGTTACCCTTTCGTCGCGCCGGCAGTCAGACCGGCTATATAGTAGTCCATAAGGAAAGCGTGAATGATCAGTAGCGGCGCAGCTCCCAGCAACGCGCCGGTCATGACTTGTCCCCCAGCGTACACGTCACCCCTATCAACGTGGTCACGATCCCAACAGGCAGCGTGAGGCGATCGGCCGATCCGGTGAAGCCAAGCCCGTAGAGAAAATTCGCGACCGAGGGCATCTGAGCGGGCAATTTGGGTCTCGTTAGCGAGGTCCACTCCATCAAGCGGCCGCCCCTCGCGGAAACGGCGGCTAGAACTTAAATTATATCGCAGCAGTGTAAAATTGCCTCACCTATTTTGTCCTGTCTTCGGGTCCGGATGGTATTCGCTCGGCTCAGGGCTGAAAATACCGGCATCGTCCTGTCTACCGCCTCGATGCCGCTCGAGCTCGTGCGCATAGCGGCGCAGAGCATAAGCTTCGCTCATATAGCCGATGATGCGGCGGTCTTTGGTGTTGTCGATGACCGGCAGCATCTCTTGCGCTGCCTCGCTGAAGCGGTCGAGCGCCGTGCGCAGATTTTCTCCCGGCAGCAGGAACGGAGCCGGCTTCAAGACGAGATCTCCGACGGTCCTGCCAGCGTCGGCCCCGTTCGTTGGGCTCACCTCGCCCGGATCGACGCTGCCGCAGAGCGCACCGCGGTCATCGACGACGAACACCTGCTTGATGCTGCCTGTCGGAAACCTTCGGCGCAGCTCGTCGAGCGGCAGCTCGCCGGCGATTACCGCCGGGTCGCGCCTCATCATCGGGCCTACCAGCAGCTCGTTGATCCAACCGACATCCTCGGGGCTCCGGATCGCCAGACCGCGCAGGTGAAAGCGCCAAGTGGCGAAGGAATAGCCGAACCAGTGCCGCACCGCGATCGCCGCAGTGACGACCCCGACCATGACGCCGATGGTCGCCGTGAAATCGCCGGTCGTCTCGAGCACGATCATGATCATTGTCATCGGCGCACCGACGATCGCCGCGGCGACGGAGCCCATGCCGACCAGCGTGTATATCAGCGGATCGGCGCCGAGATATGGGCCAACCCGAGCCAACGTCTCACCTATAAAGCTGCCGAACAGACTGCCAAGGAACAGCGATGTGCTGAACAACCCGCCGCGAAATCCCGATCCGATCGATACTGCCGAGGCAACACTTTTCGCCACGATCAGTCCGGCGAGAAAAGGCACGTCGAAACCGGAATGCAACACCCGCATTATGCCGCCATGCCCGCTGCCGAGGATCTGCGGGAACGCCAGCGCCATCGCTCCCACCAACAGGCCGCCTAGCGCCGGCCGCGCCCAACGAGGCACCGCCAATGAGCGGAACAGCGCTTCGGTCGAGGTCACCCCTTTCATCACAACGATGCCGAGCCCCGCCGACGCGAGACCAACACAGAAAAAGGCGGGATAGTCGGAAGGTGAAATCGTTATTTCATGCCAGACGACGAATATCGGGTTCGATCCAACCAGCCCGCGGACAACGAGCGCCCCGGTCAAGGCCGCGATGCCAACCGGGGCCAGGGTCTGCAACGTATAGGCGCCGATGATCAGCTCGAAGGCGTAAAAAGCGCCGGTGAGCGGGGCATTGAAGGCGGCGGCGATCGCGCTGGCGGCGCCGCAACCCACCAGGGTGCGGACGTCGTCGCGGCGCAAGCCGAGCCATCTGCCGAGCCGCGACGCGAGCGCGGCCCCGAGCTGCGTATAAGCCGCCTCCAGCCCGACCGAAGCGCCAAACCCGCCCGAGAGCAATGTCACGCCGACCAGGCCCAGGCTGTCGCCCACCGACATCCGACCGCCGTACAGCGCGTTCGCCTCGATCGCATCGACAACCTCGCGCTGGCGCCAGTGCCGCAGCAGCGTCGCGGCAAGGCCGACGAGCAGGCCCCCGAGCACCGGCATCAGCAGCACCCGGGCTGGCCCCAGGTCGATATCGCTCAAATGCCCCTTCTCGGGCATCGCGAACGCGAACCACCGTAGCCGAGCCAGCAGCAAGTCGATCAGGATCACGCCGACACCCGCCGCGACGCCCGCGCCTACCGCGAGCACGAGAAGGAACAGGTCGCTGTCGCGCAACCGCGCTTCGGCGCGGCGGCTATCGGCTGCCGCGGCGCCGGCCTCTTCTACCGCCTCAGGAGGTGCGATCTCGGCCACATCCGAGCGCTTAGGTCAGCTGGCCGCAGCCGGCAAGAGCAGTCGTGAAAGATCGACGATGGCGGACCGCAGTTGGCTGATTCCGATGGGTCGAACTAGCGGCATTCGGAGAAGATTGCCGGAATGTCAGTCCCATCGCCGACGCCGACTGCGGGAGCGCGACACAAACCGTGAGAGTAACTAGGACCATTCCGTGGCGCATGACGGGTCTCCGTGCGGGATTTGGTGCCGATGCATCTCGGGTCGGGCAAAGGCCGAGCTAACGTGATCGGAAACGACCCCGGTTCCACCGCTACCGTTCGGTCAGCTTCAGCTCGATGCGCCGATTGCGCCGATAGGCATCCTCTGTGCTCCGCGGATCGATCGGCTGCTTGTCGGCGAACCCCGCCGCGGCGAGCCGCGCCGCTGGGATCCCTTCGTCGATGGCAAGCCGTACGACCGATAACGCGCGGGCGGTCGATAATTCCCAATTCGACGGAAACTGAGGATTGTTGATCGGCCGGCGGTCGGTGTGTCCATCCACCCGCAGGATCCAGTTGATGTCCGGCGGTATCTTGGCGGCAATCTCCTTCAGCGCGGCGATCACCGGCGCCAGCTCCTGCTTGGCATCGTCGCTGAGCTCGGCGCTTCCCGGCGCGAACAGCACTTCGGACTGGAACACGAAGCGGTCGCCGACGACGCGAATATCCGGCCGGTCGCCGAGAACCTCGCGCAGCCGGCCGAAAAACTCGGAGCGGTAGCGCGCAAGTTCCTCGACCTTGTTGACGAGCGCCAGATTGAGCCGCTTGCCGAGTTCGACGATCTGGCCCTGCTGCTCCTTGACCTTGGCTTCGGAGACGTCGAGGGCCGAGGCGATGCGCGACAATTGCTCGCGCAACGCCGCGAGCTGCACGTTGAGCTGGTCGACACGGGCGAGCGCGTTGTGGCTGATCTCCTTCTCGGCGGCGAGCCCCTGCTCGGCTCGATCGGCGCGGCTGCCGAGTTCGCGCAAGCGGATGTCGCGAGCGTCGATCTCCTTCTGGGCGAGCGATGTCCGCTCCTGCTCGGCGGCAAGGCGGGCTTCGAGTTCCTTGGTGCGGTCGCGCAGCGCACCCAAATTCTGCGGCGCTTGCTGCTGTGCCAGCGCTGCGACTTTGGCCTCGAGATCGGCCCGGACGGTCTTGAGGGCTTCGAGATCGCGCTGAAGACTCTCGATCTGGCTCAGCTGCAGCTCGATCTTCTCCTTGTCCGCGCTGACGACCGCGTCCGCGTCGCGCAGCTGACCGCTCAGCCTATCGCGTTCGGCCTGAGAGCTCGCGAGCTGCGCAGATAAATCCGCTGAGCTCACACGGAGCTCCTCCTTGGCGCGCCGCTCCAAAGCGAGCAAATCGCCGAGTTCGTTGACTTGCTGCTGCAGCTGTTGCAGGGCTTGGTCGCGCCCCGAAAGAGCTTCCGAGAGGTAGAATTGACCGGCGGTGAACACGAGCAGAATGAAAATGATCACCATCAGCAGCTGCGCCAGAGCGTCGACGAAGCCGGGCCAGATGTCGATGCTTGAGCGGCGAGAATTACGAGGTGCGATGGCCATAGCTGAAGTAGATCGGAGCGGTCAGCGCCTGCCCTCTTCGGCGAGGGCGGCGATGGTGCGTGCGAGGATGCGGATTTCCGAGCGCAGCTCCTGAACGCTCTGGGCCCGGCCCTGGGCTACGTCCTCGGTCAGGCGTGCGAGGTAGGCCTCGATGTTGCGCAGATGGCTGCGCAACACATCGTCGTGCCCAAGCGAGCCCTCGGCGACATCGGCTAAGCGAGTCAGGGACGGCTTCAATTCCAACTGGTTCTCCGCGAGCCGCACCATCAGGATCTGCCCCGCCTTCATCTGCTCGCCAAGGACCCCGAGTCGATCGGTCAGACCCGCAAGCGTGGCGTTGGCGCCGATGCGGCTTTCCTCGCTTCGGGCAAGAATGCGCTGAAGGTTCTCCAAGCTGTCGGCCGTCTGCTCGAGCAGCGCCTGAATGTAGGCGGGTACCGATCCGTCGCCGCCGTCGCCGAGCTGGCCGCCCGAGAGCCTGGTATAGGTTGACAGCCACTCTTCGAGATCGTTGTAGAAGCGGTTCTGGGCCTGACCCGCTTGCAGATCGAGAAAGCCAAGCACAAGGCTGCCGGCGAGACCGAATAGGGAGGAGCTGAACGCGGTGCTCATCCCGGCGAGCGGGGATTCCAATCCCGATTTGAGATCGGCGAAAGCGCGGGCGGCGTCACTGCCGCCAACGCTGAGTCCGCCGAGAACGCCGCCGACCGAACGCACCGTCTCCAAGAGCCCGTAAAACGTGCCCAGAAGGCCGAGAAAGATCAGCACGCCGATTAGATAGCGCGACGTCTCGCGCGTCTCGGCGAGGCGCGAGCCGATGCCGTCGAGCAAGGTCTGCAACGAGGTCGCCGACAGGCTGACCCGCCAACCCTGGCGCGTCCCGAGCATGCGCGCCATCGGCGCGAGCAGCCGCGGCGCCGATGCGACCTCGGGTGCCGGGTCATCGCCGACTTGGTGGTAGCGAAAGTTCTCGATCCAGTCGATCTCCGGATCGAGCAGCAACACCTGGCGAAAAATATAAATGATGCCGGCGAGCAGAATGACGAGGATTACGCCGTTGACCCCGGGATTCCCCATGAAGGCGTTGAGGAGCGGCCGCCCTAGCGCCACGGCGAGCGCCGCCACCAGTACGAGGAACAACATCATCCGAAGCAGGAAGCGGCGCGAGTGCTTCATGCCGCAAAACCGTCAGGACGGGAAATTGGGAGCGTGCTCACAGATCCCCAACGAACCCCACCCCTCGAATGCGCGGCCGCGCCTGCCGCCCGCCGGCCGCGAGAACGTAGCGCAGGGGCACTTTCCCGACAATCAAATCTACGGGTGTCGCAGGGGTCAACCTCAGCGCGTCACCCGCCCGCCGCGTAGCGCTTCCCTGATCAACGCGGCGAGCGGCAGGTGCAGATGATCATTGGCGGCGAGCACGTCACCGGTCGTCATCATCTCGTGGCCGCCCGCCATGTCGCTGACATAGCCACCGGCCTCGCGGACCAGCAAAATTCCGGCAGCAATGTCCCACGGAGCGAGGCCAAACTCCCAGAACCCGTCATAGCGGCCGGCGGCGACATAGGCGAGGTCGAGAGCCGCCGAGCCCATGCGCCGGACGCCGCTCGTCGCGCTGATGATCGACGCGAGCGAATCGACATAGCCCGGCTGGTCGGCGCGCGCGCCGAACGGCATCCCGGTGCCGATCACGGCCTCGCCGAGCTGTCGGCGCGCCGAGACCCGAAGCCGGCGATCATTGAGATAGGCACCAAAGCCCTTCTCGGCCGCGTACATCTCGTCCCGGGTCGGCTCGTAGACCACACCGGCGACGATCTCCCCGTCGCGCTCGAGCGCGATCGAAATCGAAAAATGCGGAATCCCGTGCAGAAAATTCGTCGTGCCGTCGAGCGGATCGACGATCCAGCGGTGCCGCTGGTCCGATCCCTCCGTCGCCCCGCTCTCCTCGAGGAGCAGCGCATAGCCCGGGCGCGCCCGGGTCAGCTCGGCGCGCAGTATCCGTTCGGCCTTGAGATCTGCGGTCGAGACAAATTCGCCCGGACCCTTGACCGAGACCTGCAACTGCTCGACCTCGCCGAAGTCGCGGATCAAGCCGCGCGCCGCCTTTAGCGCGGCATTCGCCATCACGTTCAATATCGCCGAGCGCATGACCACGACTGCGGATCCTCGTGCTCCGGGGAATCAGTCCTTGGCCCGCTCGACGTAGCTTCCGTCGGCAGTGCTGATGACGATGCGCGTGCCTGGGCCGATATGCGGCGGGATCATCACACGGCGGCCATTTTCGAGCTTGCCCGGCTTGTAGGAGGACGACGCCGTCTGCCCGCGCACCACCGGATCGGCCTCGACGACCGCCATCACCACGCTGGGCGGCAATTCTACGGAGAGTGCGACACCTTCATGGAGCATGACGTTGCAGACCATGCCGTCGCGCAGAAAATCGGCAGGCTCGCCGATCGTCTCGCGCGGGATCGCGATCTGCTCGTAGGTGTCGTTGTCCATGAAGGTCGCTTGGCCGTTCTCCATGAACAGAAACTGCATTTCCTTTTCGTCGAGGCGGACGCGCTCGACAGTCTCCTGGGTGCGAAAGCGCTCGTTGAGCTTCGAGCCGCCGCGCAGGTCGCGCAACTCGACCTGCGCAAAGGCGCCGCCCTTGCCGGGCTGGACCAGCTCGCGCTTTAGCACGAGCCATAGCTTGCTTTGGTATTCGAGGACGTTGCCCGGCTTGATGTCGATGGCGTTGATCTTCATGGAGAGGCGTCCCGGCGAGAGGGCTGGATAGAAACTAACATAGGTCGGCGGATCGACAACAACGAGAGCAGGACGATGCAGGAGTGGTGGCGGCCCGATCGCTTTGCGGCACGGCGCGGCCGGCTCGACCAGCGCGGGCGGATTCTTGGCGCGGTCCGCGGCTTTTTCGCGGCGCGCGGCTATGTCGAGGTCGACACGCCGGCCTTGCAGGTGAACCCGGGGCTCGAGCCGCATCTCCGGGCCTTCAAGACCTTACTGCATGACCCGCGCGACGACCGAACGGCGGAGCGTTACCTCCACACCTCGCCCGAATTCGCGATGAAGAAGCTCTTGGTCGCCGGGATGCCGCGCATCTGGCAGCTCGCCCATGTCTTCCGCGACGGCGAGCGCAGCGCCACCCACCACCCCGAATTCGCGATGCTCGAATGGTACCGGGTCGGCGCCTCTTACCGCGATCTGATGGATGAGTGCGCGGCATTGATCGGCACATGCCAGGACGCGGCGGGTGCGGAGGCATTCACCTGGCGCGGGCATACCGCCGACGCGCGGCGACCGTGGCAGCGGCTGCGCGTCGCCGAGGCCTTCGAGGAGCATTGCGGCATCGATCTGCTGGCGACGGCACCCGACCCGCTGGCACCCGATCTAGAACGCCTTGCGGCCGCGGCGCGCCATCTCGGGATCGCGCCGCACGCCGGAGATGATTGGGAGGCGCTTTATTTCCGCATCTTCCTCGAGCGGATCGAGCCCGTTCTGGGGCTCGGGGCGCCGACGATCCTGTACGACTACCCGCTGTCGATGGCGGCACTGTCGCGCCGCAGCCCGAGCGACCGGCGTGTCGCCGAGCGCTTCGAGGTCTATGTCTGCGGGCTCGAGCTCGCCAACGCCTTTGGCGAGCTGACCGACGCCGGCGAGCAGCGCCGCCGATTTCTCGCCGACCAGGCCAAGAAACAGGCGCTCTACGGCGAGGTCTACCCAATCGACGAAGATTTTCTCGCCGCCCTCGACCACGGCCTTCCCCCGTGCGCCGGCATCGCGCTCGGCTTCGACCGCCTCGTGATGCTGGCGACCGGCGCGGAGGACATCGAAGAAGTGCTATGGGCGCCGGTGCGCTGACCCCATCGTGCCGGGCGGCTTCCCGGTTACCACGGGAATAACCGGGAAAAAATCGATTCCGAGCGCCAAGCTCATCACATAATAATCTATAAATCAAAGACTTACGAGTTGAATACCCGGCTATCCATCCGGGAATTTACATGCACCGAACCGGGAACAAAAACAGCTAACCGGGAATTATCCGGGAATTTGCGAGGAGCCGCGACGACAGCCATCCGCCCGGCGTCCTTTCGGACCGGTCAAATGGCATCATACGCCGTTATTAAGGCGCGGCGAAGGCGCCGCCGGCCGGCGTTGACATGAGCGCCGCCTCGCCTAGGGTGAGGTAGAACGCCATCAAAGACAATGAGGAGGCCCCATGAGATCTAGCGAGCTGAGAGAGTTGCAGGCGCCTCTCAAGGAGCGCTATCGCGCCGAGCCGGAGGCGGCACTCGTGACCCTGCGTGCGCAGGGCCAGCTCGGCGAGGAGACCTTGACCTGCAAGGTCGAGAGCGGCCGCGCGCTGGTCGAGGCGGGGTTGCATCCCGCGACCGGCGGCGACGGGCTCAGCGCATGCTCGGGAGACATGCTGCTCGAGGCTCTCGTCGCCTGCGCCGGCGTCACCTTGCGCGCGGTCGCCACCGCACTCGACATCGAGCTGCATGGCGGCACGGTCAGCGCGGAAGGAGATCTCGATTTTCGCGGCACGCTCGGGGTCAGCAGAGAGGCGCCGGTCGGCTTCCGCGACATTCGTTTGCGCTTCGATCTCGAGACCGACGCGCCGGCCGAAAAGCTCGAAAGCCTGATCAAGCTCACCGAGCGCTATTGCGTCGTTTATCAAACCCTGCGGACGCCGGCCAAGCTCGCCCTATCGATGAAGGCGTCCCCGTAGCGAGCGAACATCTGGCGACCGGGCGCGGGCCCAAGGGGTAGGACCAGATCGCGCCGATGACGGGGAGGAAGTTGGCGCCGGCTTCGACAAGCGGCTCGCGATTCTCTTGGGTGATGCCGCCGATTGCGCAGCATGGCACGCGTACCTTCCTTAGAGCCTGCCTATACGCGGTGATCGCCGGTATCGCGACGCCGCTGTTGAGGGTGCGCGGCAGTCGCGTCGAGCGACTCGCGGTTGTGAAAGTTATGTCGTAAGAAACTCGACTTCAGGGGGCGACGCGTAAGGAGACAAGAATGGCGCAAATGGCTGTGTCCGCGACCGAGCACGCGCTGGAAAACCAGCGGCTCGGCGGCTTACAGATCCGCGTCGCGGTGATCTGCGGCCTCATCCAGATGTGCGACGGCTACGACGTCGGTTCGATCGGCTGGGCGGTGCCGTCGTTGACCCATGCCTGGCAGATCGCGCCACCGGCCTTTGCGATCGCCTTTCTGTGGTCGAATATCGGCGTGATGGTGGGTGCCCTGTCCGCGGGACCGATCGGCGACCGCCTGGGCCGCAAGCCGCTGCTGCTGATCAGCGTGGCGCTCTTCGGACTGGGCTCCCTAGCAAGTGCTGTTGCCCCCTCGCTCGGCTTCTTGGCGGGGACGCGATTTATTACCGGAGCCGGAATTGCCGGTGCGTTTGCCGGGACGGTGGCGCTGACCGGCGACTACGCGCCGCAGCGCCTGCGCGCGACGATGATCATGGTGATGTTCACCGGGGCGCCGGTCGGCGGCTTTCTCGGCGGGTTGGCAGTTTCCTTCCTGCTGCACGAGGGGTTCGGCTGGCCGATCATCTTTATCATCGGCGGCGCCTTCCCGCTGGTGCTATGGTTGATTACGGCATTGTGGCTTCCTGAATCGCCGCGTCTGCTCGCCACGAGAGCGAACCTCGCGCCACGCCACCAGGCTTTGCTGCAGCGCCTCGAGATTGCGCCGGCGACCGGCGAGGCGCATGCGATCGATGTCGCTCGCGGCAACCCGGTCAAGATGCTGTTCGGCGAAGGATTCGCGCTGCAGACGACGCTGTTGTGGATCATCTTCTTTTGCAGCCTGCTAAACCTCTTCCTGTTCATCTTCTGGTTGCCGGAAGTCCTCCACTTGATCGGCATGACCCCGTCGCAGGCGGTGTTTGCGACGAGCCTGTACCCGCTCGGCGGGATCGCCGCCGTGCTCTATCTCGGATGGGCGATCGACCGCTTCGGCACGCGGCGGTCGCTGGCCGTGCATTACGCCGCGGGCATCGTGTTCATCGCGCTGATTTCGCTGTTTGCGCTGCCCTATCTGGCCCTGCTCGCGGTTGTATTCCTGGCCGGCCTGACGGTCATCGGCAGCCAGACCGGCCTGAACGGGGCGTGCGGTAAGCTCTATCCGGCGCGCATGCGCACGAGCGGCTACGGGGTTGCCACCGGTGTCGGGCGATTGGGCGGCATCGCCGCGGCGCCGCTCGGCGGGTTTCTGCTGGCGCGCGGGCTGCCGCCGACCTACGTCTTTGTGTCCGCCTGCCTGTTTGCGCTGATCGCCGCGGTGGCGACCGCATTCCTGGCGTTGCCCGGCCGGCAGACGAGCCGCATCGCGGCGATCGAGATGGCATCGTGAGAGTCTTCGTTTTCGACCTTTTGGCCTAGGACGCCGATCTCGACCACTTGAAAGGCGGCGAGACCTTGTCCGCGTTCGGCGCGCTTGCGGCCGCAGCTGCGCCGGAAGCGACTAAGACGGAGCGCCGGCCGGGCCGGGTTCGCATACTACTCGGCGGGACTATAGCGAGGTTCGTTTCAGGCTCTACGGTCGCGTGCCGGGCGGTCGTTTTGTAATCGTTCGCACACGGCGTGGTCCGTGGTGCGGATCATCTCGACGCGCAAGGCGAATGTCCGCGAGAGGGTTCGCGGCACGCTCGGCGTCAGCCGAGAGGTGCCCGTCGGCTTTGTCGACATTCGTTTGCGCTTCGATCTCGAAACCGACGCGCCGGCCGACAAGCTCGATAGCCTGATCAAGCTTACCGAGCGCTATTGCGTCGTGTATCAAACTCTCCGGACGCCGGCCAACCTCGCCTTGTCCGTACAAAGGACAGCGTAGCTCGTCACACACCTTGCTTAGACGCCCCGCGGCGGGAGATAATATTTGGCGCGCTGGGCGTCGGTGAGTTGACGCGGAAGGCTTGCACGCGCAGCCGCGATCTGGTCGTGCTCGCTCGCCAAGACCTGCCACAGCCGCACCGCGCCGTCTTCGCCCGCGCTGACCACCCGCGTCCCGTCCGGGCTGAACGACGCAGCCCACACTCGACCCTCGTGGCCCCTGAGGATCAGCGGCTCGCCCGAACCGTCGGCATGCCACAGCCGCACCGTGCCGTCAGCGCCCGCGCTGACCAATCGCGTCCCGTCCGGGCTGAACGATGCGGCCCCCACCCCACCCTGGTGGCCCTTGAGGATCAAGGGCTCGCCGGTGCCGTCGGCACGCCACAGCCGCACCGTGCCGTCCTGGCCGGCGCTGACCACGAGCGTCCCGTCCGGGCTGAACGACGCGCCCCGCACCCGACCCTCGTGACCGCTGAGGATCAGGGGCTGGCCGGCGCCGTTGGCATGGCGCAGCCGTACCATGCCGTCTTCACCCGCGCTGACCACAAGCGTCCCGTCCGGACTGAACGACACAGCCGGCACCGCGCCCTTGTGGTGGCCCTTAAGGATCAGCGGCTCGCCAGTGCCGTCGGCACGCCACAGCCGCACCGTGCCGTCCTCGCCGGCGCTGACCACAAGCGTCCCGTCCGGATTGAACGACGCGGCATTCACCCCACCCACGTGGCCCCTGAGGATCAGGGGCTCGCCGGTGCCGTCGGCGCACCACAGCCGCACCGTGCTGTCGCTGCACGCGCTGACCACAAGCGTCCCGTCCGGGCTGAACGACGCGGCCCACACCGCACTCCGGTAGGTCCTGAGGATCAGCGGCTCGCCGGTCCCGTCGGCGTGCCACAGCCGCACCACGCCATCTCGGCCCGCGCTGACCATTCGAGTCCCGTCCGAGCTGAACGACGCAGCCAACACCGGATCCTCGTGGCCCCTGAGGGTTAGGGGCTCGCCGACGCCGTCGGCATGCCACAGCCGCACCGTGCCGTCTTCGCCCGCACTGATCACAAGCGTCCCGTCGGGACTGAACGACGCAGCCTGCACCGCACCCTTGTGGTGGCCCTTAGGGATCAGCGGCTCGCCAGTGCCGTCGGCACGCCACAGCCGCACCGTGCCGTCTCGGCCCGCGCTGACCACGAGCGTCCCGTCCGGGCTGAACGACGCAGCCGACACCCAATCCTCGTGGCCCCTGAGGATCACCGGCTCGCCGGTGCCATCGGCATGCCACAGCCGCACCGTGCCGTCGTCGCCCGCGCTCACCACAAGCGTCCCGTTCGGGCAGAACGACGCGGCCAATACGCGACCCTCGTGGCCGCTGAGGATCAGGGGTTCGCCGGTGCCGTCGGCATGCCACAGCCGCACCGTGCCGTCATCGCACGCGCTGACCACGAGCGTCCCGTCCGGGCTGAACGACGCGGCCCACACCGCACTCTGGTAGCTCCTGAGGATCAGCGGATCGCCGGTCCCGTCGGCATGCCACAGCCGCACCGTGCCATCTCGGCCCGCGCTGACCACCCGGGTCCCGTCCGGATTGAACGACGCGGCCATCACCCTACCCTCGTGGCCGCGGAGGATCAGGGGCTCGCCGGTGCCGTCGGCACGCCACAGCCGCACCGTGCCATACCAATCTGCGCTGACCACAAGCCTCCCGTCCGGGCTGAACGACGCGGCATTCACCCAATCCTCGTCTCCCTGGAGGATCAGCGGCCCACCGGTGCCGTCGGCTTGCCACAACCGCACCGTGCCGTCTTCACCCGCGCTCACTACAAGCGTCCCGTCCGGATTGAACGACGCAGCATTCACCCCACCCTCGTGTTCCCTGAGGATCAGAGGCTCGCCGGTGCCGTCGACATGCCACAGCCGCACCGTGCTGTCGTCGCCCGCGCTGACCACAAGCCTCCCGTCCGGGCTGAACGACGCGGTCCGCACCGCCCCTTGCCCAAGCTCGATGACCCGCAGCTCGCGAAGGGATCTCCAGCCTTCGTGCAGCGTGGACAGGGCAAGCGAGGTTGTGGGGCGTCGAGACTGCGGTGTGGCCGGAAGGACCTCGAGGCAGAGCGCGATGGCCGTCGCGCAGTCACCCTCCCTGATGCAGGACGCCGCGCGCTCGGCAACGGCGTTGGTCTCGCGGCGGAGGAAATCCTGGTATTCCTCGAACGAGTGCTGCACGAGCGCCACCTGCGCCTCGTCGAGCAATTCCGGCGCGTGGTCCAGCAGGTCGAGCGCGCGCTCGAGCAACCAGCCTTCGAGCCGCGGCGCGCCGCCGGCGCGCAGCCGCTCGACATCGTCGCGGACCACGAGATCCGTGCTGTACGCGGCGACCCAGGCCTGGAGGCTCGGCCAAGCCTGGAGCAGGACCTCGTGTGCGAGCTCGACCCCCTCACCGGGGTCGTCAAGTGGCGTCAGCAGCCGTACCTCGATCAGGCGATCGCGCAGCACGATCAGCATCGCGTCGTCGCCGACGTCGGCGGGACGGCAGCGGCGCTTGGCGACGCGGCGCCCGCCATCTTCGACGCGAACGAGATGGCGGAAAAACCGCGGTAGCGCCTCGCATTGCTCCGCCTCCAGCTTGCCCTCGACCTCCTTCGTGTAGTCTTCAAGAATGGCGCCGAGTGTCGTCGACCCGGCCACATCCGGTCGCACGAGCCGTTGCCCCTCGCGCCGGGAGTAGAGCCGCTCGAGCGCGAAGGCGAGGAGCGGGAGGGCACCGGGCTCCAGCCGTGCGGCCTCGGCGAGCTCGTCGATCAGCGAGTCCTCGACCGCGACACCGACGAGCCGCGCCGGCTCGCGGATAATCGCGCGGAGCTCCGCCGCTCCGGGAGGATGCAGGATAAAGCTGTGACCGCTGAAAAGCCGGGCCAGCGTCTCGTCGCGGCTGAGCGCGCCCAGGAAATCGGCGCGCAGGCTGGCGACGATGCGCACGCGGTTGTGATGGACGAGGGCCCTTAGCAGCCTCACGAACCCTGTGCGCAAATTTTCGGGGACGGCTGTCTGCAGTTCCTCGAATTGATCAATGACCATCAGCAGGCAGGCGCTCGCCGGCTTTTCCTCGAGAAGCTGGTCGATCCAACCAAATTCCGCGAGCCACTTGCCCGGATCCGCCCGAAGCGGCGCGCGACGACCTGGCGGTAGGTGAGGCTCGAGCCTGATGGCGAGCGCCCGGAAAGGGTCGCCGCCTGCGTCGGTGAGCCGCACGACCGCACTCGGCCACTCCGGAAGCGCCGGCACAAGACCCGCCTTGACCAGCGAGGACTTGCCGCTGCCCGACACCCCGATTACTGCAACAAACCGCCGGCCCTCCCCGGCCACCCAGCGTAAGAGCTCGGCAATTTCGTCGTTACGGCCGAAAAAGATCGGTGCCTCCTCCGGCTCGAACGACCGCAAGCCGGGATAAGGGTCTCCGGTCCAAGAGGGCTCATGCGCGGCCGGCATTTGCTGTGCCGGGGCGAGGCTCGCGTCGCGGATTCGCGTCAGACGCTGATCCAAGTGCTGAGCCAGCCTGCGCCGGAAGTCCTCGACGTCCTGATAATCGTTGACGCCGCGGCCACCCTGCTCAAGGCGCGTGCGAAACGCCCTCACCTTCTGGCGCTGCTTTTTGAATTTCTCGAGCTCGTCGTCATCATCAGGTGCTGGCGGCTGTCCGCGTCGGAAATAGACCAGCACCTCGCGGCCCGCCTTCAGCGCCTCTTCGATTTCTTGCTCGGTACCTGACTGGTAGAGAAATTTGGCGGGATCGGTTGGGTCGCGCACCGGCGTGCCCATGCGGGCCCAAAGGATCGCAACGACGATCTCAGCATCCGCCGACTGGAGGCGCTGATCAACCGACGCCTGCGCGGAACGGTTCGCCAGAAACGGCGTGTCCGAATGGAGGTCCTCGTAGCGGAAGGCGTCGAGTTTGAGCGGCTTGCGAAAGGCTTCGCGCTTGGCAAGCTCCTGCTCGATCAGCTCAGCCGCGGCCTTCCGCTCCTCCGCCACATCGCTGGGGGAGGAGATGAAGATCCGAACGAGCTTTGGCGGCAATTCGCTCATGCCACGAGCGGTTGCTCCTGATCTGGCGCCGTTTGGCGTCCGGCCCATCCCGGGGGGTATGTTTGCCGATATCGATGCTGTCGAGCAAGGCGCCTCGACTCAGGTCGTTGGTGCTGTCGCGCGCGTTTGCCTCGAAGGGCGCCGAAAGGCCTGGAAGGCCCTTTCAGCTTAGGTTAATTTTCTGACACTGGGTGGCGCAAAGCCATGTGAAACGGGAGGGGACGAAGCTATGCCGCGTCGCATTCACCTGATCGTGCCGGCAGTTCTCAGCTTGTGTTTGCTTACGGCGATGCCGGTCAAGGCTTCCGATCCGGAGATCGATCACCTGCTCCAGGCGCCGGTCGGCAAGGACTGGGTCACCAACGGCGGCAATCTGACCAACGAGCGCTATTCGATGCTGAAGCAGATCGATACCACCAACGTCAAGCAGCTCAAGGGAGCCTGGATGACCCGCCTCAAAGGCTCGGGCTACGGCGGCAAATATTCGTTCGAGGGAACGCCGCTGGTCAAAGACGGCGTCATGTATATCAGTACCGGCAACGACGATGTCTTCGCGCTCAATGCGAAGACCGGCGAGATCTTGTGGGAGCATTGGTCCGGCATCGGTCAGACGATCTCGACTGTCTGCTGCGGCTGGCTGAACCGCGGGCTGGCGATGGGCGAGGGAATGCTGTTCATCGGCCAGCTCGACGCCAATGTCGTGGCACTCGACATCAAGACCGGCAAGGAGGTGTGGCGGACCCCGGTCGAGGACTGGCACAATGGTTACGGGATCACCAACGCGCCGCTCTATTTCGACGGGATCGTCTATAGCGGCATCACCGGCGGTGAATACGGCATACGCGGCCGCCTGACCGCGCTCGACGCCAAGACCGGCAAGATCCTGTGGCGGGCCTATACGCTACCGGCGGCGGGTGAGCCCGGCGGCGACACTTGGCCGGCCGGCACCGATCATTACTCGCGCGGCGGGGCGTCGATCTGGAACACCCCGGCACTCGACCCAGAGCTCGGGCTCGTCTACTTCGCCGTCGGCAATTGCGGGCCGGATTACGACGGCTCGATGCGCGAAGGCGACAATCTGTTCTGCGCCTCGGTCCTCGCGGTGAACGCCAAGACCGGCGCCTATGCCTGGCATTTTCAGGAGGTCCACCACGACATCTGGGACTATGACGCGGCGAGCCCGGTCGTTCTCTTCGACACGGTAATCAACGGCCAGCCGCGCAAGGGCATCGCCCAAGCTGGCCGCACCGGGTGGGTCTACATGCTGGACCGCACCAACGGCAAACCGCTGATCGGTGTCGAGGAGCGCCCCGTTCTCCAGGAGCCTAAGCAAAAGACGGCGAAGACACAGCCTTATCCGATCGGCGATGCAATCGTGCCGCAATGTGCCGAGCCGCTCGACGGCTATGAAAAGGCCGGCTGCATCTTTGAGCCCTTCTGGGAGGAGCCGGTGCTGGTTCAGCCCTCGGGGATCGGCGGCACCAATTGGGCGCCGATGTCGTACAATCCGGAAACCGGTAGTTTCTACGTTCCGGGCACGATCCGGACCAGCGCCTTCTCGCGATACGACACCAAATACGTACTCGGGAAGCAATTTAACGGCGGCACCCAGGCGGCGCCGATCGGCTCGCCGATGAGCGGTACCTTTACCGCGATCGGTGGCAACACCAACAAGATCGTCTGGCAGCACAAGACGCCATACCGCATCGGTCAAGGAGGAGGCTCGACGACCACGGCTGGCGGCCTCGTCTTCCGCGGCGAGCCCGACGGCAATTTTCTGGCGCTCGATGCCAAGACGGGTCAAGAACTGTTGCGGTTCCAGACCGGGTTTGGGGCTGACGCGCCTCCGGCGGTCTACGAGGTGGACGGAGAGGAGTATGTCGCCATCGCTACCGGCGGCAACCAGGGGATGCTCAGTGCGAACGGCGATGCGGTGTGGGTGTTCTCGCTTAAGGGCCAATTGGGGCCGCTGTGGCCGCCTCCCCCGCCACTGAGCGTTGCCGGGCCGGCGGGACCAGTCGCGGCCGGCGTCGACACGATCAACATCGGCGCCAACAATGTCGAGTATGGCTATTTTCCGTCCCGCACCCGGATCAAGGCGGGGACAACGGTCACCTTCACCAATGCCGGCGATATCCCGCATACCGCCACATCGTTTGAGAAGGGCAAAGTAGGGAAATGGGATACCGGCGTATTGGAGAAGGGCCAGTCGAAGACCGTCACCTTCTCGGATCCCGGCGTGTACTATTATATCTGTGCGCCGCACCCCTGGATGTACGGCCAGGTCATCGTCGAGTAATAGCCGCCGACCGATAATGAACCTCGGAATGTGAGTAGCTTATTCGTCATTCCCGCGAAAGCGGGGATCTAGGGACGCAAGGACTGAAGCGGTTGCCCCCTGTTCAAGCCAGGGGCAAGCTCTGGACCCCCGCTTTCGCGGGGGTGACGGGAACCCATTGCAAACACGCGCGCCATTTTCGGTCAGACACTACTAAGCCACGCCTGTTATTTGCCGCGCGAGAAGACGATAAAACCGTCTCGGTTCGGCATCTGCACCTGCGGCAATGTCTGCGCGTCCATCGCCTCGGCCTCGCCGATGATGCCGTTCAGCTGGAGGATATAGGCGGAGACCGCATAAACCTCGTCGTCGCTGAGCGATTTTGGGGCGTTCAGCGGCATCGCTCGGCGCACATAGTCGAACAAAGTCGTGGCATAGGGCCAAAAGCTGCCGACCGTTTTTACCGGAGCCTGGTCGCCGCTCAGGCTGCCGCGTCCACCGACGAGCTGGTCGTTGGGCTTGCCGGCCCCCTTCTCGCCATGGCACGCGACGCATTTTTCGGCGTAAACCGCCTCACCCTGCTTTGGTGTCCCGCGGCCGGGTGGCAGCCCGGCGCCGTCCGGGCCGATGCTGATGTCCCAGGACGCGATCTCGTCGGGGGAGGCGACCCGACCGAGTCCCGGCCCGTCGGCAAGCGCGGCCGAAGACAAGACGAGCAAGCTCGCAGTCACTGTGACGAGGCGATTAGCCATAGACGTGCCTCACCTCCCCGTTTTCGCCGACGGCCCAGCATGCAATTCCATTAAAGTGATAGAACGCTTTCATGCCGCGATCCGCGATCAGGCGGGCACGGGTCGGCTGAACGTAGCCCGACTCGTCCGTCGCGCGGCTCTGCAGGATTGCGGGCCCGCCATTCCAGCGCCACGCAACACGGAAGCGGGTCAGCGCTTTCACCAAAACCGGCTCTTGAAGGGTCGCCGGTGCCCAGCTGTTCCCGCCATCGGCAGAGACTTCGACCTTGCTTATCTTGCCGTAGCCGGACCAAGCAAGCCCCGATATCTCGTAGAGCCCTATCCCCATCATCGCCAGGCCCGGTGAGGGACGCGTAATCACCGACTTGGCTTCGATCGGGAAGACGAATTGCAGAGCCTTACCATCGGGCAGGGAGATTGTGTATTTCGACGTCTCGTCCTTTGTCATCGTCGGCCTTTCGGTCACCTTGATCCGACGTAGCCACTTGACGTTCATATTGCCTTCATAGCCCGGAAGCAGCAGTCGCAGCGGGTAGCCGTTCGACGGCCGAATGCGCTCGCCGTTCTGGTAGAGCGCCAGGATCGCATCATCCATGGCTTTGGCCATCGGTACGCTGCGGCTCATCCCGGCCGCATCCGCTCCCTCGGCGAGGATCCATTTCGCCGTTGGGTCGACCCCTGCTTCGTCAAGAAGATCGGCAAGCCGCACGCCGGTCCACTCGGAGCAGGAAACCAGGCCGTGCAGCGCTTGCACACCGCCCGCGACCGGGTCCTTCTGGTAGAGGGCCCCGCTATTGCCACCGCATTCGATAAAGGCGATGCGCGACTCCATTGGATAGCGGGCGAGGGCTTGGAGCGTAAAGACGAGCGGGCGCTTGACGAGGCCATGGATCAGCAGCCGATGCGCGTCGGGATCGATGTCGGGTATGCCGCTGTGGTGGCGCTCGAAATGGAGCCCGCTTGGCGTGATCGTTCCGTCGAGGAGGTGATGCGGGGTGCGCGATGCACCGGTGCCGGTGGTGCCCGGCGCGCTCGCCCAGATCCGAGCGACCTTCGCCTCGAACTTTGAAGGCTGACCATAGCCGACAAAAGGTGACCCGGGTTCCCGCATCCACGGCTCGACGGCAAGCTCACCCGTTGCAGTGACGGCAGGGCGGGAGATCAACGCTGCCGCGCTTGCGGTCGCTGCGGTGGCGAAAAGATGCCGGCGATTTAAGAGCCCATTTCCAGCGGCCGGATTCGGCGGCCCGATGGCCAATCGCTTCTTGTCCACCCCGGTGTTCCCTGCCCCTTGTCCTCGCGACATGTCAGTCTTTACCCTACTCGTTTTGCGCATGATCGACGCTCGCGGGCTTACCAAGAGAAATGTACAGAAAATCGCCCTCGCCGTTCAGCAAATGAGACAGGCGCGAAGATCTCGCCGAATTAGGCAACGGCGGTGCGCGGGCTCCTCGGATGTGGCCAGATCGCGCCGAGGGTCGCGCTAGAAAACGAGGCCGTGATGCCACAGTCGCGGCTCGCGCCGGCGGGTCAAGCCTTCCGTGGAGACGAGCTAAGCGGTGACGGCGGGTGACTTTTACATGACCAAGGCGACCGGCCGAACCGGGCAGCCGGTGCCATCGCGCATCTTGAGCGGCAGGCAGACGAAGAGGAATTCTTTCCCGACAAGCCGGTCGAGGCGACACAGTTGCTGCACCATGCACACACCGTTGCGCAGCCAGATCGTATGGGTCGGCCACCACCATTCGGCCGGATCATCCATGCCGATCAGATCGGTCGCAAACAGCGTGATACCGCGGTCGACGAGCCATTGCGCGCTGTCGGTCGGAACGAAGGGACGGTTCTTGACCCATCCTGGCGTTCCCCACTCCTTGTCGCAGCCGGTCCAGCAGATGACTGCCGTGCCGCCGCCGATGGCGCGCCCGGATTTCACCTCGGCCGCCTCGAAATCGCCGATCGTGATCGCCTCGCCGTTGCGCCGGTGCGTCAGATCGAGCAGATGGCCCGGAAGAACGAGCTGCTCGAGCGGCACTTGCGCTACCGACAAGCCGGCCTCGTCGAAATGGCGCGGCGCGTCGAGATGCGTGCCGCAATGCTCGGCCATCAGCATCATCCGCGATTCCGAGGCGAGCTTGCCTTGGCTGATAGTTCGCAACCCCTCAAAGCTCTCGATCGGCCAAAACGCGATCTGCTGGTCACCGATATTGGGCATCCCAGTGTAAAGCTCGTGGGCGAGATCGACGATTTCCTTGATCGGTGCGAGCATGATGTTCTCCGTAAGCGATTGACGGCAGTTCTCCAGGTTACGGGCCTGCGGCCGCTGTGATCTCCTCGGCGTCGATGCCCTCGCTTTGCGCCACGCGGCGGAGGAAGCGGCGCGTGCGCGGCTGCTGCGGATTGTCGATGACTTGCGCCGACGCGCCCTCCTCGACCACTTTCCCTTCATCCATGAAGACGACCCGGTCCGCCACCTCGCGTGCAAAGCGGATCTCGTGGGTCACAACGATCATCGTCATGCCGGCGTCGGCGAGGCGGCGAATGACGGCGAGCACCTCGCCGACGAGCTCGGGGTCGAGCGCCGAGGTCGGCTCGTCGAACAACATCAGCCGGGGCCGAATGGCGAGCGCGCGCGCGATCGCGACCCGTTGCTGCTGTCCGCCGGAAAGGCGATGCGGCAGGTCATCGGCATGGCCCAGCAGGCCGACGGCCGCCAGGAGGCGCACGCCGAGCACCTTTGCCTCGCTCCGCGTGATGCCGTGGACCCGGATCGGCGCCTCGATCACGTTCTCGATCGCGGTCAGATGGTTGAACAGATCGAAATGCTGAAACACCATGCCGATGCGGGCATCGGCTCGGGCTTTGGCGAGGCCCGACACGGGCTTCAGGGCCTCGCCGCGCCGTTCGTAACCGACATGGCCCCCATCGAGCACGATCTCGCCCCGATCAACCGACTCCAAATGGCTGATCAGCCGCAGGAACGTGCTCTTGCCCGAGCCGCTGGGTCCAAGGATAGCGACGACTTCGCCGCGGTTAACGGTAAGCTCGATGCCCGAGAGGACCTCCCGACCGCCATACGATTTCCAGACGTTGCTGCTGACTAGAACGGGCTGGCCGATGCCGGCCGCGACGTCATCGCTGCCGATCACGCCGTGCAGGTTCGCTGCGTCCGTTTCGGTGCCGCAGATGTCGCCAGAGCGCGGTCTAGCTCTTTGCTTGCGGTCGTGCTCGGGGTCGAAATGGCGCTCGACCCACCCCTGTAGCAGCGAGATCGCACTCGTCATCGCCAGATAGATCGCCCCTGCTGCACAGAACACCGTGAAGAACTTGAAATTTTGCCCGACGATCTGCTGCGCGCGAAAGGTCAGCTCATTGACGAAAATCACCGAGGCGATCGAGCTCAGCTTGAGCATGCCGATGGTGTCGTTGGTAATGCCGGGCGTGATCGCCCGCATCGCCTGCGGCAGGATGATGCGGCGCAAGGTCAGAAAGCGGCCCATGCCGAGCGAGGCCGCCGCAATCGATTGGTTGCGGCTGACCGAGACGATGCCGCCGCGGATGATTTCTGCGCTGAATGCCGCTTCATTCAGCGCAAAGCCGACGACTGCAGTCGTGAAGCTGTCGAATTTGAGCCCAATCAGCGGCAGCGCATCATAGATGAAGACGAGCTGGAGCAGCTGCGGCGTACCCCGGACCATCCAAATATAGGTCCATGCCGCCGCGCGCAGCGGCGCCAAAGACGAGAGCCGCACCAACGCGAGACCAAGCCCAAGAACCAGCCCGGCGGACATCGCCAGCACCGTGATTTGGACCGCGGTCAGCGCGCCGGCGAGAAGGAAGCCCGAGAAGACATAGGACACGAACTCGAGCGGCCAGGAGGCGTCGCGGCCGGCGACCGGCGAGCCGCCGGCGACGATCTGCCCCAACGTCATCTGTCCTGGGCTCGTCGACTGGCCGCAGCCGGCCAAAAGGGCCGCCGCGACGAAGGAAATGAAAACGAATTTGCTGGCGCTGCCCCACCCGCCCGAGAGCCAGCCGAAGCGACGGCTGTTCCGGCCGTACACCAGCCTCAGCTCGTCTTGACCTCCGCGTCGATCTGCAAGGATGGATCGATCGCGTATTTTGCGGCGATATCCTTTTGCTTGCCGGTGGCCTGCATGATCTTGAGGCCGTCGGCAAGCAGCTTTAAGAGGTCGGCGTTGCCTTTCTTGATCGCCGCCCCGACCGAAAAGCCGCTGACAATCTTGTAGCCGCGCGAGTAGAGCGTCGGGTTTTCCTTGACCAGCGAGTCGGTCAAAGCGAGGTCGGTCAGCATCAGGTCGGCGCGGCCGCTCTGGACAAGCCGAGCGCCCGCGGCAATGTCGGGATAAGTCATGATATTAACGCCCGGCTTGCCCTCCGCCCTGCATTTGGTGTCCTGCTCACGGAAGGCGGCTTCCTCGACGGTGCCGAGACCGGCCGCCGCGTTGAGCCCGCAGCTGTCCTCGATGCCGGAAAGCTTCTTTGGATTGCCGGCCGGCGTCAGCGCACCGGTGGCGGCTACCATGTAGACGACATAGTCTACCTGCTTGGCTCGTTCGGCCGTGTAGTAGAGGTTGTCCCACATCACGTCGATCTGCCCCGAGATCACCGCCGGCAGCAGGCCGGACCAGCCGCCAAGAAAGAACTCGTATTTCACCCCGGCGCAATCGAACACGGCCCGCGCGAGATCGGCGTCAAAGCCGATCAGCTGATTGAAATCCTTCGGATCGCGGGTGACATAGGGCGGCGAGGTCGGATCGGCGCCAATCTTGATCGTCTTTCCAGCAAGGCTCGGGTATTTGGTCGCAACCTTGTCCGGCTCGCACGCCGGCGTCTGTGCCACGCTCGGCAAGGTTGCGCCAAGGCACCCGACGGCAAGGATCAGGACGGCGAGCGCTCCCCTGCGTGTTGGCATGGCCATTCTCCCTTGAACATCGGAGGGTCCGCTGACCTTTCCGTTCGGAGCAAGCCTCATGCCATAGGGGCGAAATCCCGCCTATCGGCTGCGTTTAATAGCTGGACGGGGCGAGATGCTGGGCAAGCGCCCTATTCTTGTGCATCTCAGGGGAAAGGGTCCTTAGCGGTAGGCACGCCCGTAGCGGGCGAATACCTCGTTGAATTCGGCGACCGCGGCGCGCGGGCCCTTCGGGTAGGACCAGATCGCGCTGATGACAGCGAGGAAATCGGCGTCGGCTTCGACGAGCGGACCGCAATTCTGTTGGGTAATGCCGCCGATCGCGCAACACGGCACCACCGTCGTTTCGCTCCAGTCTCGGAGCAATTCGGGGTCGGAACGCCCGGTGCCGCAGGAGCCGCGCCAGAAAACGGCAAAGACCCAGCCCTACCCGATTGGCGACGCGATCGTGCCGCACTGCGCCGAGCCTCTCCCAGACTTCGAGAAGGCCGGCTGCATCTTCGAGCCCTTCTGGGAAGGACCGGTCGTAATCCAGCCCTCGGGCGGGGGCGGCACCGTCTGGGCGCCGGTGCCGTACAGTCCGGACACCGGTTACTTGTATGTACCAGGCACCGTAAGGACCAGCTCCTTTACCCGTTTCGGCGACACCTACAAGCACGGTCTGCGCTATGTCGGCGGCTCGCAGGCCTCGCCGATCGGTTCGCCGTGGAGCGGCACATTCACGGCGATCGACAGCAAGACCAACAAGATCGCCTGGCAACACAAGACACCCTATCGCATCGGTGGCGGCGGCGGCTCGGCTGTCACCGCTGGCGGTCTCGTCTTCCGCGGCGACCCGGATGGCAACTTTCTGGCGATCGACGCCAAGACCGGCGAGGAGCTGTGGCGCTTCCAGACCGGGTTCGGCGCCGATGCTCCTGCTATCCTCTATCAGGTGGACGGCGATGAGTACGTCGCGATCGCCACCGGCGGCAACTCACTATCCGGTTCGGCCTACGGCGATGCCGTCTGGGCCTTCTCATTGAAGGGACAGCTGGGTCCGCTGTGGCCGCCTCCGCCGCCCCAGAAGGTCGCCGGACCCGGCGGCCCGATCGTCCAAGGCGTCGACACGATCAAGATCGGCGACCGCAACGTGGAATACAGCTACTTCCTGGCCCGAACTCGAATCAAGGTAGGGACGAGCGTCACCTTCACCAATGTCGGCGATATCCCGCACACGGCCACAGCAATAAAACAGGCCCAGTGGGATACCGGCGTATTGGAGAAGGGCCAATCAAAGGCGATCACCTTCTCCGAGCCCGGCATCTATTATTATATTTGTGCGCCGCACCCTTGGATGTACGGGGAGGTCATCGCCGAGAAATGAGCCGCGACTGCGCTCATCGACCTCCTTGTGCGGCGGAAATACCGGATAGCGCCGTTCAGCAGTTGCGATGTGCCCGTCCGAAGCGGGCGAAGACTTCGTTGAATTCGGCGACCGCGGCGCGCGGACCTTTCGGAACACGGCCTCGCAGTCCTGCTCAATCGGCTTCAGGGGCGCGGCGAACCGTATCCTTGAGGCGCGACTGCAGGCAGGCGGCGTCGCCGCCTTCAAGTGCGGCCTCCAGCCTCTTGGCAAATAGCTCGGCGTCAAGCGCGGGCGGCGTAATCAGGTAAAGGCGTGTCGTCACCAGCGGTCAACGTACCGGCGCGGGCGTGCTCTCTACCGAGGGCCTGTCTGCCGGCGGCGGTTCGGGAATCCCCATGATTTTGCTGAGAGGCCAGCTGAGCAAGATGCAGAAGAACGGGATCCACCACAACATGTAGTTGTTATGAGTGGTCGGACCGGCAAGAAGCGCAGCGATGGTGCACAGAACATATAAAGCGCACCGCTCGAAGAAATCCGGCCACCGCCAAACCACCGCAAAAGCTACGGCCGTCATGAAGAGCACAAATCCGAGCCGCACCGTCATGATGACGTAGGAAGGTTGGCCAAAAAGCCAGCTGGTTGTGTCGATCGGTCGCGTTGCAACAAACCAGACAATATTGTTCATGAAGTCAGAGGGGGCGAGCAGGAAGAAGACGATCGCCGGGATCAGCCCCAGCAGGATGCCGCCGACATAACGCAACCGACCCGACGCCGGAAAGCAACACACGACCATCAGAAGTCCCGGCAAGAGCTTTGCGGCGACGGAAAAGCCAACCATGACACCCGCGACACCAGGGCGGGCTTGGTAGAGCGCCATTGCCGCAAGCAGGAAAACTGTAGGAGCGAGATCTGTTACCGCGTTGAAGTAGATATCGCCTGGCAACGTTGGCAGCATGAGGTAAAGGGAGGCGGCCAACATGCCACAAACCCACCCTGAGTGGCGGCGCGCTAAAACCCCGATCAGGAAAGCCACTGCCCCGTCAAGAACAAGATTGGTGAGACGCATGCCGGTGGCGCCAAACAGCGAACCCAGCGGCAGGTAAGTCGCAATCATGGTCGGAAGATATTTATATCCGCGATAGTTGGGATAAGCAGGATGCCAATCTATTGGCAACACATAAGGATTTCTTCCTTTTAGGATTGCATGAACCGCATCGAGTGTCGTCTGCGCTATGTCGATCAGGTGAGGAGTTTCTAAATAAAAAGCAAACGACGCCAATCGACCAAGGAAAGATACGATCAAAAATCCAATTACATAGGCTGGAAGGCGTCGGGCCACCGCCTCGATGGGGACGCCGATCAACGCGGCGGCAAGCGGAGCTACAATGATCAAGCAAATGACGACAGCCCCAAGCTTGAGCGCTCCCGCCGGCGTCGATATGATCTCATATAATAAAAAAATTATTGACAGAGAAATTACTAGCCAGACGACCGGCACCCCTGTCATGTTCATGCGTTGTACAGATCTCCAATATCGATAGTCTAGCAGGATGCTTGTACTGGCCACAGCGGCGAGCGCCAGCAAGATTGCTTTGGATCCGCCCTTTCCCCAGTCAAGGTAAGCAAATAATTGCACCAGAATCCAGAACATCCCGATGAGCAACAACGCAAGTGCAAGTCGCCAAAACGATAGGCCAGACGACCCAGATTTGATCATTCGTCAGCGGCGGAGCCGGCCGCGCAAGATGCACGAGCGGGGTTGGCAAGCTCCGGGGACAGTACAGATCCAACGTGTCCGGTTCGCAGCGGGGCCACAACCACCGCCGGTATATGCACCGTGAGAGGTGTCACCTGCAGTCGGCCGAGGGTTAAGATCCAAGTTTGCGGAAAAGCATCGCGACTGTGGGTATCCCCTCCATCGTAATAGTGGTTTGCAGGGCAGGTAAACGCGCAGCCCTACCGCCAGCTTGCCGCTAGAATGCTCGGCCATAGCGGGCGAAGACTTCGTTGAATTCGGCGACCGCGGCGCGCGGGCCTTTCGGATCTGACCAGATGGCGCCGATCACGGCGAGAAAATCGGCGCCGGTTTCGACGAGCGGCCCACAATTTTGTTGGGTGATGCCGCCGATCGCGCAGCACGGCACGACCGTCGTCTCGCTCCAATCGCGCAGCAGTTCCGGGGTCGCGCGGTATTTGGTGGCAGTTTTGGTCGTGCTCGGGAAGAAGGCGCCGAACGCGACATAGTCCGCACCCGCTTCGGCGGCAGTGATGGCCCGGTCACGGCTCGCACCGCAGGTCACCCCGACGATCCGGTCCGATCCCAACAGCCGGCGCGCCTCGGCATAGGGCATGTCTTCTTCGCCGACATGGACGCCGTCGCACTCGAGCTCGGCCGCGAGGTCCGGGCGATCGTTCATGATGAACGCAACGTCGCGCTCCTGCGCGATCGGCTTTAGGATCCGCGCGGCACGCCGGATCGCGTCGTCGTCGACCTCCTTCAAGCGCAATTGCAGGCAGGCGACATCGCCGCCGGCGAACGCCTCTTCGAGCTCCTTGGCAAATCGGTCCGGGTCGAACGCGGGCGGCGTGATCAGATAGAGCCGTGTCGTCGCCCGCGTCTCGTCACTCAGCAAGGGGTCAGTCTTTTCCCTGATAGATCTTGACGATCTTGCCTAGCATGTCGAGCGCGTCCTTCTTCGACCGCTGGAAGGTGTTGCGGCCGATAATCGAGCCGTTGCCGCCGCCGTCGCGAACTGCACGGACCTCGGCGAAGACGCCGTCGAGGTTCTTGGCCTCGCCACCAGAGAAGACGACGATACGCCTGCCGTTGAACGCCGATTGCACGACATGGCGGATGCGCGCCGCCGGGGTCGAGATGTCGATGTCGCGATCCTCATAGACCTTCTTGGCCGCGGCGAGCTCGAGATGCGCGGTCGGCGGCTTGACCTTGATGATGTGGGCGCCAAGCTGCGCGGCGATCTGCGCGGCATATGCGGAAATGTCGATCGCCGTCTCCCCGTCGCGCGACAGGTTGCCGCCGCGCGGGTAGGACCAGATCACGACGGCAAGGCCATAAGACTTCGCCTCGCAGGCCATCTCGGCGATATCGCGCATCTGGTCGTAGGCGGCGTCAGAACCGGGATAGATCGTATAGCCGATCGCCGCGCAGCCGAGTCGCAGCGCGTCCTTGACATTGGCCGTAACCGCCTGGCTCGCATTCTCCTTGAAGCGCGACATACTGTTGGCGTTGTTGAGCTTCAGGATCGTCGGGATCCGCCCGGCAAAGGTGTCGGCCCCGGCTTCGAGAAAGCCGAGCGGTGCCGCATAGGCGGAAAGCCCGGCGTCGAGCGCCAGCTGGTAATGGTAATGCGGGTCGTAAGCCGGCGGGTTTGGCGCAAAGCTGCGCGCCGGCCCGTGCTCGACCCCCTGATCGACCGGCAGGATCAACAGCCTGCCCGAACCGCCGAGCTTCCCTTGCAACAGGATGCGGGCAAGGTTCGCCTTGGTCCCGGGGTTGTCGCTCTCATAATAGCTCAGGATCTTTTTGACGGGTTCGGAGAGGTCCATCGGCTGTTTCTTCCTGGCGGGTGAGGGTGCGCCATTTCCGGCAAACGCCCGTTCCCCTTTTTTAGCAAAACCGGCGGTGTCAGGCGAGCAGATCGACGCCCCGGGTGCTTGACGCAGATGCGAAAATTCGCGTGCCTGCCGGCCGCGTTCAAAATAAGGTGAACTCCCTCACTATTTCGGGACACTCCTTCATGCCTCGAGAAGTCGTATCCGAACTTGCCCCGACCGGCGTGCTGCGCGCGGCGATCAACATGGGCAATTTCCTATTGGTTACCGGAAAGACGCCGTCGGGCGACCCGGAGGGTGTGGCACCGGACATGGCCCGCGAAATCGCCGCGCGCCTCGGCGTGCCGGTGAAATATGTGCCCTATGCCCGCCCGGGTGAGATCGCCGACGACGCCGAGAAAGGCCTCTGGGACATCGGCCTGATCGGCGCCGAACCGCAGCGCGCCGCGGTGATCAGCTTCACCGCCGCCTATTGCGAGATCGAGGCGACCTATCTCGTGCCGGCGGGCTCCCCGATCCGCAATGTCGCCGAGGTCGACCAACCCGGCAAGCGCATTGCGGTGACTGCGCGAAGCGCCTACGGCCTCTGGCTCGAAAACAACGTCAAGAAGGCGCAACTGCTGCAGTTCGACAGTGCCGACGCCGCGCTCAAGCAGTTCGACAGCGAGAAGATGGACGCCTATGCCGGGCTGCGCCCGGGCCTGCTGGCGGTCGCGCAGGCGCGGCCCGGCTCGCGCCTCCTCGACGGGCAATTCACCGCCGTGCAGCAGGCAGTCGGTACGGCGCGGAAGAACGCCGCGGGGGCGGCGTTCCTGCGCGACCTTGTCGAGGAGGCGAAGAAGTCGGGACTTGTTGGACGGCTCATTGAACGCCATGGCGTCGTCGGCCGCCTATCCGTCGCGCCCCCGGCCTAACGAATAGGAGGAGACTCGAACGATGGCGGTATCCGAAGTAAAGGCGCTGACCTTCGACGTGTTCGGCACGGTGGTCAATTGGCGCGACAGCATCGCCCGCGAGGCGAAGGCCTTTCTCGGGCCGAAAGGCTACGACAGGGACTGGCACGCCTTTGCCGACAACTGGCGGGCGCGCTATCAGCCGGCGATGGCCAAGGTGCGCAACGGCGAACGTCCCTGGGCCAAGCTCGATGATCTGCATCGCGAGAACCTGGTCGAGCTGTTGAAGGAGTCCGAGATTACGGGCCTCAGCAAGGCCGATATCGACCATCTTAATCGCGCCTGGCACCGGCTGGACGGGTGGCCTGATACCGTCGAAGGCCTGACTCGCCTAAAACGCAAATTCATCCTCGCAACCCTGTCGAACGGCAACGTCGCGCTGATGGTGAACATGGCCAAATACGCGGGCTTGCCCTGGGACGCGATCCTCGGCGCGGAAGTCGCCCATGCCTACAAGCCGCAGCCCGAGGCCTACGACCGGACCGCCGCCTTTCTCGACCTGAAGCCAGCGCAATGCATGATGGTGGCGGCGCACAATGGCGACTTGCTGGCGGCCCGCGGTCGCGGCTTCCATACGGCCTTCGTCAGCCGGCCGCTCGAGCACGGACCCAACAAGAGCAGGGATCTACGGGCCGAGCATGACTTCGACGTGATTGCCGACGATTTCATCGACCTCGCCGCCAAGCTCGGCTGCTGACGCGAACGCTCGCTAGCTGCGGTGCGTTGACCGGTACCGGTCGCTGAGGACAGACAGGACCGGCCCCAGATCGGGAGACAACGATGCCGAAACGCCTCGCTTCTGCGCTTCTCGCCTTCCTCGTCTCGACGGGCACGCTCCTTGTCGGTGCGGGCAACGTGCTCGCGCAAGCAACGACACCAAGCCTGCCACCGGCGCCGCAACCGACGCCCCGGTTCCCGCCGGGCTCACCAGGCGGCTCGGGTAGCTACGTCGTGAGCGCCGCTGCAAACGAGCACGGATCTTTTCTTTGGGTCGTGGACAGCATCCAGCACATCGTCATGCTGTGCGAAAAGTCGGAAAGCAAAGACTTCACTTGCACAAAAAAACCGCTGCCTTGACTTCCTTCGCACCCGCTTTCTCGGTCAGGTCAGGAGATCGGCGCAGCACCGTCCGAGGATTTCCGGGGAGGCGAAGAAGTCGTCGCCGAGGTCGAGCGCGGGTGTAGGCCGGTCCGTCACGAATTGCACGCCGTGTTGGCGCGAGATATCGGCAAGGCGGCGCGCGACATCCGCCCGACCGGTGAACACGACACCTTCAATTTCCGAGCGGATCGCGGCCAACGCGGCCCCGACGTCGTCGCCGCAATCGAGAAGGGCTGAAAATCGGGCGTCAGGAACCGCCTCGCGCGCGGCGCGGACGAGCGCCCCGAACCACCCGGGGCCAACATAACTCCCGGCGCCCGGTGCGCTGGCGAGCGCCACCGGTCGGTCGGCTTTCAGCGCCGCCGTCAGCGCGGCAATCGCCTGGCCGAGCGAATGGATGATGATTACGACGACGGGGCCGCCCTCGATTATTGCTCTTGCTCCTCCAACCGGCTCACTCGATCGTCGATCGCCCGCAAGCGGTCGACGACGCGTGCATTCTGAGCGACCATCGCAGTGATCTGCTCAAGCATCCTGATCAGCGTCTCCTCGTGGCGCAGCACGATCGCAGTCGGCACTTTGATGTCGTCGCGCATCAATGCCATTTCGTCCAGCATTCGGCGCTGCTGGGCGGCGAGAAATTCGAGGGTAACAGTCTCAGCCATTGATGATTTCCTTGGCTCCGCTCAGGCGAGGCCACCGAAATAGGCCGCGACTTCGACCATGCGATTGGAGAAGCCCCACTCGTTGTCGTACCAGGCGAGCACACGGACAAAGCGCTTGTCGAGCACCTGCGTCTGGGTCACGTCGAAGATCGAGCTGTGCGGATCGTGGTTGAAGTCGACCGAGACCGTCGGCGCCTTATTGATGCCGAGAATGCCGCGCAACCGGTTCGAGCGAGCGGCCTCTTCCATCAACCTGTTCACCTCATCGCCGGTCGTCTCGCGCGCCGCGTCGAACGTGAAATCGATCAGCGACACATTGGCGGTCGGCACGCGGATCGCGGTGCCGTCGAGCTTACCTTTGAGCGCCGGCAATACCAGGCCGACCGCACGCGCCGCCCCGGTCGAGGTCGGGATCATCGACTGGGCCGCCGTGCGGGCGCGGCGTAGGTCGGTGTGCAACCCGTCGACCAGGGACTGATCGCTCGTATAGGAGTGGATCGTGGTCATGTAGCCGCGCTCGATGCCGATGCCCTGGTGTAGGACGTAGGCCACCGGCGCAAAACAGTTGGTCGTGCAGGAAGCATTCGAGATGACCAGGTGCTCGGGCTTCAGCTCTTCCTGATTGACGCCCAAGACCACGGTCATATCGGCGCCGTCGGCTGGGGCCGAGATTACGACGCGCTTGGCGCCGGCCTCGAGGTGCTTTGCAGCGGCCTCGCGCTTGGTGAAGATGCCGGTGCATTCGAGCGCCACATCGACACCGAGCTGGCGCCACGGCAGCTTGGCCGGATCGCGCTCGGCGGTGACCCGGATCTTGCCGCGGCCGATATCCATCCAGTTGTCGCCGGTTGTGACTTCGCCCGGGAAACGGCCATGCACGCTGTCGTATCTGAGGAGGTGCGCATTGGTCTCGACCGGGCCGAGATCGTTGACACCGACAACCTCGATCTCGGCATGCTTGTGCTCGTACGCCGCCCGCAGCACCAGCCGGCCGATGCGGCCAAAGCCGTTGATCGCAACCCGTACCGCCATGGTTCTCCTCCCAAACCTCTTGGTCGATCTATAGTGTCGATCTATAGTAGTGAGCGGGCCGCTGCCGCAACCCTCTCAGGTGTGATCCCGAAATGCGGGTAGAGCGCCTCGCCCGGCGCCGAGGCGCCGAAGCCCGTCATGCCGATAAAAGCGCCGTGCGGCCCGAGCCAGCGCTCCCAGCCGAATTGGACGGCGGCCTCGACGGCCACCCGCGGTGCCGAGCCGAGGACTGCTTCTTGGTATTCCTGGGGCGCCTGTTCGAAAAGCTCCCAGCACGGCATCGAGACCACGGCGGCGCGAACCCCATCCTCGGCCAGCGCGTCCCGCGCGGCCATCGCGATCGAGACTTCGGAGCCGGTGGCGAGCAAGGTGACTTGGCGCTGGACGTCGGCCTCGGCGAGCACATAGGCGCCGCGCGCCGAGCGGTTCTCAGAGTCGGCTGCGCCGCGCAGCAAGGGCAGTGCCTGGCGGGTCAGAGCAAGTAGCGAAGGGGCATCGCGCCGTCGCAATGCCAAGGCCCAGCACTCGGCCGTCTCGACCGCGTCGGCCGGGCGGTAAACATAAAGCCCTGGCATCGCCCGCAATGCCGCAAGATGCTCGACCGGCTGATGGGTCGGGCCGTCCTCACCGAGCCCAATCGAGTCGTGGGTCATCACGTAGACGACACCGGCCCCCATGAAAGCTGAAAGCCGGATCGCCGGGCGGGCATAATCGGAAAAGGCCAGGAACGTCCCGCCATAGGGGATCAAGCCGCGATGCACGGCGATGCCGTTCATCGCCGCCGCCATGCCGTGCTCACGCACCCCGTAACGGATGTAACGGCCAGAAAAGTCGCCTGGGCGGACGTCCTTTTGGTCCTTGGCCTTGGTGTTGTTGGACGGTGTCAGGTCGGCCGAGCCGCCGACCAGCTCGGGGACGACCTTGGTCAAGGTATCGAGCACTGTGCCGGAGGCCTGGCGCGTCGCAATCTTGGCGTTCGCCTGCCGGAAGTCGTCGCGCAATTTGGCAATGGCAGCATCGAGACCGGAAGGAAGCTCGGAGCGCTGGCGACGGAGGAACTCGGTGCGGCGCTCGGCGGGGAGGGCGCGCAGCCGTGCCTCCCAGGCGCTGCGTATCGGCGTGCCACGAGTGCCGGCGGCACGCCATTCCTCCCGTAGGTTCTCGGGGACCACGAAGGGTGGGTCGCGCCAGCCCAGCCGCTCGCGGGCGCCGGCGATCTCGGCCGCACCCAGTGGTGCGCCGTGTGCGGCGGCGGTACCCGCCTTGGTCGGCGCCCCGAAGGCAATTGTCGTCCGGCACGCGATCAGGCTTGGGCGATCGCTCTGCTGGGCGCGACGGAGGGCATCGGCGACCGCCCGGTGATCATGACCGTCGATCCGCTCGGCGGCCCAGCCATATCCTCGGAACCGCAATAGCGGGTCATCGGAAAACGCAAGTTTGGTCGGCCCGTCGATCGAGATCGAGTTGTCATCGTAGAGCACGATCAGCTTGCTTAGGCCGAGATGCCCGGCGAGGGAGGCGGCCTCGTGGCTGACGCCCTCCATCAGGTCGCCGTCGCTGGCGATGACGTAAGTGTAGTGATCAACGACCTCGTCGCCGAACTCGGCCGCCAGCAGCCGCTCGGCGATCGCCATGCCGACCGAATTGCCTAGTCCCTGGCCGAGCGGCCCCGTCGTGGTCTCGATCCCGGCAGCGTGCCCACGCTCCGGATGCCCGGCCGTACGGCTGCCGAGCTGCCGAAAACGCTGCAACTCGTCGAGCGTCATGTCGGGATAGCCGGTCAGATGCAGCAGCGCGTAGAGCAACATTGACCCGTGACCGGCCGACAGCACGAAGCGGTCGCGGTCGGGCCAGTCCGGCGCCTGGGGATCAAAGCGCAGAAACTGCCTAAACAGCACCGTGGCAACGTCGGCCATGCCCATCGGCATGCCGGGATGGCCGGACTTCGCCTGCTCGACCGCGTCCATGGCGAGCGCGCGCAGCGCGTTGGCCATTTGGCGGAGTTTCGGGTCCCGCGGTGGGGGAAGCGGTGATGCCGTGGCGACGGGGGAGATGGCGCTCATGACCGCGGCAACATAGCCTGCACCGTGTCAAGGGCAAGCACGATGGCAGCGAGACTTTGTGCTGCGGCATCAAAGGGTCGGAAAAGGGCGAGCTGATCCTCCGTCGGTTTGCGCTCTGCAGCCTTGAGCAGGGAGGGCGCTCCCGACGAAATTTTCCCTGCCGTATGGGAAAACTCAGGGTAAAAATCGCATAAACGGGCGACAGCGATGTCATCGTTCGTTTTATATCAAATAGTTAAGAGACGACAAGGGCGCGGCCCAGACGCGTTGGCAGGGAGGCTTTGACGGTGCGAAGGACGCTCGGACAGAAAGGGAGCTGACGGCAACTTTTGATCCCTCAGGTCGCGGTCGATTCAAAAAAACCCTGCTGTTTATAGATATTATAACAATTAATAATTTGCTAATTACTCATGTTTGGGTAATATGGGATTGACCTTCCCTTGGGCAACAGACAGCCGGGATCGTATTTGGTCGGGCGGAAGGATTGTCTCGCACCGGCCGCTTCGTTAACCTCGCATCTTCATTGAGGACCAGCTCTTTCGCGGCCGGTGTCGGCCGCATATCGGGAGGATTCGAAATGGCGGACATCGTTGGCGGCGGCGACTTCAGATACCGCATCGTCGAGAATTGGGCGAAGCTCCCGGACGGCTGGTCCTTCAAGGAAGTCGCCGCCGTCGCTGTCGACAGCAAGGACCGCGTCTACGCTTTCAATCGCGGCGAACACCCGATGTTGGTGTTCGACCGCGACGGCAATTTTCTGAGTTCCTGGGGCGAAGGGCTGTGGCCGCGCGCGCATGGCCTGCACATGGGTCCGGATGACAGCCTCTACATGACCGATGACGGTGCGCACTGCGTGCGAAAATGCACCCTCGACGGGAAGGTGCTGCTCGAAATCGGCATACCGGGAAAGCCCGCGCCTTACATGAGCGGCGAGCCGTTCCACCGCTGCACCCACACGGCATTGTCGCCAAAAGGCGAAATCTATGTCTCGGACGGCTACGGCAACGCCCGCGTGCACAAATATTCGCCCGACGGCAAGCTTCTGCTGTCCTGGGGGGAGCCCGGCACCGATCCAGGCCAGTTCAACATCGCCCATAATATCTGCACCGATGCCGACGGCTGGGTCTATGTCGCCGACCGCGAGAACCATCGCGTGCAGGTCTTTGACGGCAACGGTAAGTATGAGACCCAATGGAACAATTTGCACCGCCCATGTGGTCTCTACATGCCGTACAGCCATCATCCTGTGTGCTATATCGGTGAGCTCGGCCCGGGGATGCCGGTGAACCGCAACTCGCCTAATCTCGGGGCACGGGTCAGCATCGTCGATCACCAAGGCAAGCTCTTGGCGCGGATCGGCGATCCTCACCCCGGTCTGGCGCCGACCCAGTTCCTCGGCCCGCACGGCGTGGCCGTCGATGCGCGCGGCGATGTCTATGTCGGCGAGGTCGCCTGGACATTGTGGCCCGGCCTCTTCCCGAACCAGCCCCGCCCGGAGCCGATGCGTACATTGCGAAAATTCGGGAAGGTGCGCTAAACCGCACCCGGTCGCTGCGACACCTGACTGTTGCGCGATGGCCGAGCTCGAAGCGGCAATTGAACGACTAGAGCGAGCCGTGACCCGGCTCGAAAGTGCACGTGGGCTCGACGGGCGCGGGGGTGGGGTCGATCATCCGCAGCTTAGAGAAATCGCGGCGCGCGTCGACCAAGCGCTCGCCAGGATCGGTCGCGTCTTGAGGGAAGGGGGATGACGTGGGACAGGTCAACCTGACGATCAACAGCCGCCCGTTTGCGGTCACCTGCGATGACGGGCAGGAGGGGCGCATCCGGCGCCTCGGTCAATATGTCGACGCGAAGGTCGCGGAGTTCGTCGGGAATATCGGGCAGGTTGGCGAAGCGCGGCTGTTGCTGCTCGCCGCTCTCGTCATCGCCGACGAGCTGGCCGATGCGAACGAGGCACTGCGGCTAGAGCGCAGCGGAACCCGCGAGGCCGATGCCGCCGCTGCCGCGGCCAGCAGCATCAACGGCATCGCGCAGCGGGTCGAGGCTATTGCCGTGCGCTCGGAGACCTCTTAGCTTTGTCGCTGCGGGGCGGGGCTGCGCGGTGCGTTAGGCCGCATGTTACCCCGGGGCCGATTCCTACCTCTTGGGAGCTGTCCCTGTCGGAGTCGTGGCTTCGACACATGGCGCCCACCTGCTACGGCGGGCCACGGAGGGTTTGCATGCCGACGGCCGAGGCGGCTTCGCCCCGCACTTCCGCTTTTCTGAGGCCGAAGCAAGGCGCGGTGTGAATATCCTGTTTTGCGGCGATGTGGTCGGGCGCCCGGGCCGGGACGCCGTCAACAAGCACGTGCCGAGCCTGCGGCAGGAATTCGCGATCGACCTCGTCGTCGTCAACGCGGAAAACGCGGCCGGCGGGTTTGGTCTGACCGAACGCCTCTGCGGCGAGCTGTACGATTGCGGCGTCGACATCCTGACGACCGGCAACCACGTCTGGGACCAGCGTCAGATCATTCCCTATATCGACCGTGACCCCTGCCTCTTGCGGCCGGCAAACTTCCCAAAAGGCACGCCGGGTGCGGGCTGGCGGGTGCATCGGGTAGGTGGACGCAGCGTGTTGGTCGTCAATCTGATGGGCCGGCTCTTCATGGACGCGCTCGACGACCCGTTCGCTCGGCTCGACGACATTCTTGGCGAGCATCGGCTCGGCGACGACCTGGCTGCGATCGTTGTCGACTTTCACGCCGAGGCATCGAGCGAGAAGATGGCGCTCGGCCATTTCGCCGATGGCCGGGTCTCGGCGGTGTTCGGGACGCACTGTCATGTGCCGACGGCCGATGCGCAAATCCTGCCGGGTGGCACCGCCTACCAGACCGATGCCGGGATGTGCGGCGATTATGATTCGGTGATCGGACTAAAAAAGGAGCCGGCGACGCGCCGCTTTGTCAGCAAAATGCCCGGCGATCGGCCGCAGCCGGCCGAGGGCGAGGCGACGTTGTGCGGCATTCTGCTCGAAACCGACGACAGCAGCGGCCTCGCCCGAACGGTCGAGCCGGTGCGAATCGGGGGCCGTCTGACCACGCACCTGCCCCGCCGCTGATCGCCGATCGCGGGCCTTTCTCGGGCCTCTCCTGCGGTTCACAAGCGCTGCGAAGCCCTCCGACGACGACACCCCGGGTGCCCCAATCCTGCCATATTGGGTTGTTAGCCCCGACTTCCGATAAGCGTCCGGCTGTAGTGCCGACGGAAAGCGGCCCAGAGATCGATGGCTGGCCATTCGCAATTCAAGAACATCATGTACCGCAAGGGCGCGCAGGACAAAAAGCGCGCCAAGGTCTTCACCAAAATCATCCGGGAACTCACCACCGCGGCCCGTTCGGGACTGCCCGACCCGGCGGCCAACCCGCGTTTGCGGGCGGCTGTCCTTGCCGCCCGTCAAGCCAATATGCCGAGGGACACGGTCGAGCGGGCGATCAGGCGCGGTTCCGGCGGAGAGGCCGGAGAGGCCTACCAAGAGGTGCGCTACGAGGGCTATGGACCCGGCGGGGTCGCCGTCATCATCGAGGCTCTCACCGATAACCGTAACCGTACCGCGAGCGAGATTCGCGCCGCCTTTACCAAGGCGGGTGGTACGCTCGGCGAGACCAATAGCGTCAGCTTCATGTTCGAGCGCATCGGCGAAATTTCGTATCCGCAGGCGACGGCGAGTGCGGATGACATGTTCGAAGCCGTCATCGAGGCCGGCGCGGAAAACGTCGAGAGCGATGGCGAGCAGCACCTGGTGAGCTGCGCGCCCGAAGATCTCAACGCCGTGCGCGATGCTCTCGAGAACCGATTCGGGCCGGTGGCCTCGGCACGCGTGGCCTGGCGCCCGAAAACAACGGCACCGATCGACGAGGAGATCGCGACGACCCTGTTCAAGCTGCTCGAGACACTCGAGGACAGCGATGATGTCCAGAACGTGTACGCCAATTTCGAAGTAGCCGAGGACGTGATGGCGCGGGTCGGCGCCTGAATCGGTCGCGGATCGGCACGGCACCGGTAATGCGCGTTCTGGGGCTCGATCCCGGGCTGCGGCACACTGGATGGGGGGTGATCGACGCTACCGGCAACCGCCTTATCTACATCGCCGACGGCGTCGCGCATGCCGCGACCGACCTGCCTCTCGCGATGCGGCTGGTTTCCCTTTTCCGGCAAATCACCTCTGTGCTCGAGCGCTTCCAGCCGGACGAAGCTGCGGTCGAAGAGACCTTTGTCAACCGCAATCCGGCCTCGACGTTGAAGCTCGGTGTCGCCCGCGGCGTGGTGCTGCTGGCTCCGGCCGAGCGCGGGCTGCCGGTGGCGGAATATTCGGCCAACCTGATCAAGAAGGCGGTTGTGGGCGCCGGTCATGCCGAAAAGGCACAGGTGCAGATGATGGTGCGGCGGATCCTGCCGGGCTGCGGCATCACCGCGCCGGACGCGGCCGACGCGCTCGCCGTGGCGATCTGTCACGCGCACCACGCCGCGACCCGGCGCCATTGGAAAGCGGCTGTATGATCGCCAAGCTCGCCGGGGTGATCGACCAGATCGGCCCCGAGGCCGCGGTCATCGATGTCGGCGGCGTCGGCTACCTCGCCTTCTGCTCGACGCGGACAATCAACCGGTTGCCGGCCGTCGGCTTACCGGCGTCTCTGCTGATCGAGACGCATGTTCGCGAGGATCACATCCATCTCTACGGTTTCGCTGACGCTGCCGAGCGCGACTGGTTCCGACGGTTGACAACGGTCCAGGGGGTCGGCGCGCGGCTGGCGCTTGCGATCCTCTCGGCGGTGGCGCCGGAGCAGCTCGGGCTTGCCATCCTCGCTCAGGACAAGGCGGCGCTGACGCGCGCCGATGGGGTCGGCGCGCGGCTGGCTGCGCGCATCGTCAACGAGCTGCGTGACAAGGTGGGCGGTGTCGCCGCCGAAGCGACATCGTCGGTGCCGATCGCGCCCGCACCGGATGGGGAGGCCGGCCCTGCCGCCGATGCCGTGTCGGCGCTCGTCAATCTCGGCTACCGCCGGACCGAAGCTTTCGGCGCAGTCGCCACGGCCGCCCGCCGTCTCGGCAGCGGCGCGGATGCCGGCGCGCTGATCCGCGCCGGGCTGCAGGAACTCGCTCAATGAGCGACGCTATGTCGCGCGCCGTTGATCCGGTTCGCTCCGAGCAGGATGCGGTCGAGGTTTCGCTGCGACCGCGGACGCTCGCCGAGTTTGTCGGCCAGCGTCAGCTGCGTGACAATCTTCGGGTCTTCATCGAAGCCGCGAGGGGCCGGAGCGAAGCCCTCGACCACGTGCTGCTCTCCGGACCTCCGGGGCTCGGCAAGACGACTCTCGCGCAGATCGTCGCGCGCGAAATGGGGGTGGGCTTCCGCGCCACCTCGGGCCCGGTGATCCAGCGCGGCGGCGACTTGGCCGCGCTGCTGACAAACCTGCAGCCGCGCGACATCCTCTTCATTGACGAGATCCATCGCCTGTCGCCTTCGGTCGAGGAGATCCTCTATCCCGCGATGGAGGATTTTCAGCTCGACCTGATCATCGGCGAGGGGCCGGCGGCTCGGTCGATTCGCATCGACGTCGCGCCCTTCACCCTGATCGGTGCGACCACGCGGTCGGGGCTGATCACCCGACCGCTGCGCGAGCGCTTCGGTATACCCTTTCGGCTCGTCTTCTATGAGGCGGCCGAACTCGAGATGATCGTCGGTCGCGCCGCTCGGATGCTCGGTCTCGACCTGCACTCCGACGGCGCCGCCGAGATCGCGCGGCGGGCGCGCGGCACTCCGCGCGTAGCGATGCGCCTACTGCGGCGGATCCGCGACTTTGCCGCGGTCGAAGGCGTGGCGAGCGTCGATGCGACCGCCGCCGATGCGGCGCTGCTGCGGCTCGAGGTCGACGGGTGCGGCCTCGATGGCATGGATCGGCGCTACTTGCGCTGTATCGCCGAAAACTATGGGGGAGGCCCTGTCGGGGTCGAAACGATGGCAGCGGCGCTCGGCGACGAGCGCGATGTCATCGAGGAGGTCGTCGAGCCTTATTTGATCCAGGAAGGATTTGTGCAGCGTACCTCGCGCGGCCGCGTGCTGACCCGGATCGCCTTTCGTCATCTCGATCTGCCGATGCCGGCGAGCCTGCCGACACAACTCGATCTTCTGACGCGCCTGCCGCTCGAAGCCGAGCCCGAAGAGGCACCGTAACGCCAAACAACCGTCCATAAGACGCCATAAAGGGTCGCCAAAAATGCCGCCTACTCCTGTCGATGCCCTGCCGCTTGTTGGTGCAGTTCCACATGATCTCTCGATTATCACCCTGTTTCTGCAGTCCGATGCCATCGTCAAGGTGGTCATGCTGATCCTTCTGGCCGCGTCTTTCTGGTCGTGGGCGGTCATCTTCGACAAGGTGATCCGGCTGCGCCGATTGCGATTTTCCGCGGCGAATTTCGAGGAGTCCTTCTGGTCCGGCGGTTCGCTCGACGATCTCTACGAGAGGGTTGGTCAGCGCCCGCCCGATCCGATGAGTGCGGTCTTTTCGGCGGCGATGCGGGAGTGGCGGCGCAGTGCAGCCAAGAACCTGCTCGGCACTGCGGTAATGCGAACGAGCCTCCAGCAGCGCATCGAGCGGGTAATGACCGTGACGGTGGGCCGCGAGATGGAGCGGGTCGAGCGTTTTATGGCCTATCTCGCGACGGTCGGGTCAACCGCACCGTTCGTCGGGTTGTTCGGCACCGTCTGGGGCATTATGGACAGCTTTCAATCGATTGCGGCGTCCAAGAACACCAGCCTTGCCGTCGTGGCGCCCGGGATCGCCGAATCGCTGTTCGCGACCGCGCTTGGGCTCGTCGCCGCGATCCCCGCAGTCATCGCCTACAACAAGTTCGCGACCGATTTCGGGCGCTATGCCGGTCGGCTCGAAGCGTTTGCTTCCGAGTTCAGCGCCATTCTGTCGCGCCAGCTCGACGAGAGGCCGTGAGCGGTGGCGGCATCGAGCCTGGGCGGCAACGGCCAGCGTCCTGCCGGGCGATATCAGCCGATGTCGACAATCAACGTGACGCCATTCGTCGACGTTATGCTGGTATTGCTCGTCGTCTTCATGGTCGCGGCACCCCTTTTGACGGTCGGAGTGCCGGTCGATCTGCCGCAAACCCAGGCGCCGCCGATCACCGAGCCGAAGGAACCTCTCGTCATTACAATTAATGGCGAGGGTCGCCTTTTCATCCAGGAGACCGAGGTCCCGACTGAATCGCTAATCCCGCGATTGGGCGCGATCACCGGCAACAACCCGGATGCGGTGCTCTACGTCAGGGGCGACAAGGCGATCAACTACGGCCGCGTGCTCGAGGTGATGAGCTTGGTCAGCTCGGCCGGGTTCCGCAAGGTGTCATTGATCGCGGTACCTCCGAAGGGAGCCGCCGCTAGAGCAGCATCCGGCGCGGCACCCCTCGATCGATCGGGGCAGACGGTCAAGCGCTAAGAAGGGTCAAGCGGTTTCACTCTAGATGAGCGTGGCAACCGCAGAACCGGGACTGATTGAGGAACCCGTCGTGCGCGATGAGATGCCGGACGGCATCGCTCCGCGCGGCGTGGTGTTATCGGTGGCACTGCACCTTGTCCTCGGCAGCCTGTTCATCTTCGGTCTGCCGCGATTGTTTGCTCCGCCCCCGCCGGAGGACATGCCGGTGGCGGTCGAGCTTGTGACGATTGCGCCGGAAACCCGAGCAACGCGGCCCAATCCGAACCCGCCCCGGCCCAATGCGAAACCGGAGGTGCCGGTCGCGGATGCACCGGTGGCGAAGCCGGAGCCCGAACCGCCGGTCCCGACACCAGTTCCGCCGCCTTCGGCAGAGGCGCCGCCGGCGGCGCCCGAGCCGCCGAAACTGCCCGAACCCAAGCCGGCTCCGCCGCCGTTGCTGAAGCCGCCGGAGCCCAAACCCGAGCCGCCGAAGCCGACCGAGAAGGCCGAGGTGCCGCGGCCGAAAGAAAAGCCCGACCCGCCCCAGCAAATGGCCAAGAACGAGTCGAAAGCAGAGCAAAAGAGATACGATCCCAGCCAATTCGAGGCGCTGCTGAAGAACCTGGCGACGCAGCCCACCGCGCCGTCGCCGGATGCACCACCGCAGAGACCGCGCGTCGCGTCGGCTCGGCCGTCATCGCAGCCCCGAGCGCCGCTCGGCAGTCAAATTACCGCCAGCGAAGTCGACTTGGTGCGACAGCAGATTGCGCGGTGCTGGAATGTGCCGGCGGGCGCTCGCGATGCCAAGGACCTCGTCGTCGAGGTGAGGGTCGCTGTTGATCCGGACGGTACCGTGCGGCAGGCGACGATCGTCGATCAGGCGCGTCTCGGCAGCGATCCGTTCTTCCGCGCGGCCGCTGAGAGTGCGAGGCGCGCCTTTTTCAATCCGCTGTGCCGGCCATTGCACTTGCCTCCCGACAAATATGCGATCTGGAAAGACCTGGTCGTCGACTTCAGCCCCAAGGACATCCTATGAAAAAAAATCGCCCCGATTTTACCGGTGTTCTGATCGCGGCATTGGCGATTCTGCTGCACGCGAGCGCGCCCGTCCGCGCTGAGTTGCGAATCGACATCACCAGCGGCAAAGTAGAACCGTTGCCGATTGCTATTCCGGCCCTCGTTGGCGGTGCACCGAATGAGAGCCAGGCAGGACAAGATTTAGCTGCGGTCGTTTCGGCAGATCTCGAGCGCTCGGGCCTGTTTCGACCGCTCGATCCGCGCAGCTTCATCCAGAACATATCGGTCGCCGATGAGCAACCGCGATTCGGCGACTGGCGCCAGATCAATGCGCAGGCGCTGGTGACGGGATCCGTCCAGACGCAAGGCGATGGAAGACTGAGGGTCGAGTTTCGCCTTTGGGACGTCTTTGCCGAGCAGCAGCTGACCGGGTTCGGCTATACGACGACTCAGCAGAACTGGCGCCGCATCGCTCACATCATCGCCGACGAGGTCTATAAGCGTATCACCGGCGAAGACGGGTATTTCGACACGCGCATCGTCTACGTGTCGGAGTCCGGTCCGCCGGACAAGCGAATCAAGCGCCTCGCTCTGATGGACGAAGACGGTGCCAACAATCGGTTTCTGACCGACGGACGCGCGCTGGTGCTGACCCCGCGGTTCTCCCCCACAACTCAGGAGATCACTTATCTCTCCTACGCAAACGGCTCACCGCGTGTTTATCTCTTCAATATCGATACCGGGCAGCAGGAGGCCGTCGGCGATTTCCCGGGCATGACCTTTGCGCCGCGCTTTTCCCCGGACGGCAACCGGGTGGTGCTGAGCCGTGCCGAGAACGGCGTCAGCAATCTCTTCGCCCTTGATCTGCGCACCCACAGGCCTACACGGCTGAGCGACAGCCAGGCGATCGACACGTCGCCCTGCTATGCCCCCGACGGCAGCAAGATCGTCTTCAATTCCGATCGCGGCGGTTCCCCGCAGCTCTATGTCATGAGTGCCGAGGGCGGTGGAGCGAAGCGGATCAGCTTCGGTTCGGGAAAATACGGCACCCCGGTCTGGTCGCCGCGCGGCGATCTGATCGCCTTTACCAAGATCGATGGCGGATCCTTCTACATTGGAGTGATGCGGCCGGATGGCTCGGGGGAAAGGCTGCTGACGCGTGATTTTCTGGTCGAAGGACCGACCTGGGCACCGAACGGCCGGGTGTTGATGTATTTTCGCCAGTCGCCCTCCGATTCGCGCGGACATGGCGGTTCTCCCCACCTGTACTCGATCGACTTGACCGGCTCCAATCAACGCGAGGTAACCACCCCGCAGGATGCTTCCGATCCGGCTTGGTCTCCCTTGCTTCGGTGAACAACGCAGCGATATTGTCCGGGCCGGTCGAGGGGGGATTGATATGCATGCGAGAATAATCGGTCTGCTCGGTGCGCTGCTGCTGTTCGCTGCTTGCAGCAGCCCCCCGCCGGAGGCGCCCTCTGGGCCGCCGGGACCACCGGGTGGCGCCGGCGGCGTCGGTTCGCGGAACATCGTTCCGGGATCGCAACAGGATCTGGAGGCGAGCGCAGGCGATCGCGTATTGTTCGCCTTTGACCGATCGGATATCACCTCGGAAGCGCAGCAGATCCTGGCCCGTCAGGCCGATTGGCTGCGGCGTTATCCGAATGTCACCGTGACGATCGAAGGTCATTGCGACGAGCGCGGCACGCGCGAATACAATCTCGCCCTCGGCGAGCGCCGCGCTCAGGCCGCCAAGAACGTCCTTGTCGCCTCGGGGATTCCCGCATCCCGGATCTCAACGATTAGCTACGGCAAGGAACGCCCAATCGTCGTCGGCTCGAACGAGGAGGCCTGGGCTCAGAACCGTGTAGCCATCACGACTGTCAACTGACAACCTTGGATCGATGAGCCTCACACAGCCGAGAAGCATAATCAGGGGCCAAACCCATCGGTAATGGTTTAATCGGCTAGTGATCGCCGCACGCCCTTTTTTCGCCCTAAAAGCACCCTAGTACCGCTGTTCGCCACTATCCGCGGGACCATTTGGTGGTCTGCGCAGTGATGGCCGATGCCACGAGAGCCTGCCCCCGGCTTTCGGACGGATTTCAAGAGGCCTTCGGATGCTCAGGCGTTCAACCCTGTCGCATGCCCGTCCAGCCCTGCTGCTGATGGTTTTCGCCATTGCCCTGCCGACACAGGCGGCCCGATCGCAGGATCGAGCGATGGCGGACCGGCTCGATCGACTGGAAAGGGATCTCAGTATGCTGCAGCGGCAGGTCTACCGTAGTGCCGGCGGCTCCGCTGTCCCTCCGGGCTCCAGCGCTGCAGTCGACAGCGAACTTCGCATGGATCGGCTCGAGACAGAAATGCGCGAGCTGACCGGCCGGGTCGAGGATGCGATAAATGGAGTAGAACAACTCCGGCGGCGCTTGGAGCAAATAAACAGCGATATCGATCTGCGATTTGGCCAAAACCAGGGACAGCCGACAACCCCACCGCCACCCCGTTCGGCCGGGGGCGGTGCGGTCGCCAGCGCGGCCGCTGGAACGCTTTCGACCCGGGGGGCTCCGCCACCCGCGAGCGCGGCGCCGATGACACCACCCGGCTACCAGATGCCGCCGGGGGCATTGGTGCCTCCGCCGCCCTATACCCCTACCGGCCCCGGCACGTTGACCCCTCCCAGGAGCCCTCCGGGGCCGCCGCCATTTGCGCCCGAGCCGGAGAGCGCAGGACCCGGAAGCGCCCTCCATCCGGCTTCTTTGGGCGTGCTGCCTGCCGGTTCGGCCTCAGAGCAGTATAATTTTGCCTTCGGTTTGTTGAAGCAGGCAGACTATCCGGCGGCTGAAGCAGCCCTGAAAAGCTTTATCCGACAACATCCGGACGACGGGCTGGCCGGGAGCGCGCAATACTGGCTCGGCGAGACATATTACCAGCGAGAAAGATTTGCCGATGCGGCTAGTGTGTTTGCCGAGGGTTACAAGCGGTACCCGAAGGGGAACAAGGCCCCAGACGATTTGCTAAAGCTCGGTATGTCGCTCGCCCGCGCAAACCAGCGACAAAATGCATGTATCGCGTTTGCGCAGCTCGATCGCGACTTCCCGAACCCGGGAAACGCGATCAAGGAGCACGCGAAGGACGAGAAGAAAAAGCTCGGTTGCTGACCGCTCGGCCACCGGCAAAGCCTTTTACTCCGGCCGAGTTTGCGGCCTCCCTCGCTTCGCTCGGTCGCTTCGAGACCCGCCCGTTTCTCGCCGTCGCAGTGTCCGGCGGCCCCGATAGTCTCGCTCTCGCCATTCTGGCGGATCGCTGGGCCCGCGAGCGATACGGTGAGATCTGTGCGGTGACGGTGGATCACCGGTTGCGTCCCGAGAGCGGCGACGAAATTCGCCGTCTGCACGGCTGGCTTGCGGCGCGGGCGATCCGGCACGAAATCCTCGCCTGGTCGGCGCACAAACCAACAACCGGAGTACAAGAGGCGGCGCGTGCGGCGCGTTATCAGCTGCTCGCGAAATGGTGTCGAGAGCATGGCTGCCTCCATCTCTTGACTGCGCATCAACGCGAAGATCAGGCCGAGACCCACCTGATCCGCCGCAGCGCCAGCAGTGGGGCAGACGGTCTCGCGGGGATGTCGGCAATCCGCGAGTTTGCCGATTGTCGGATCTTGCGCCCGTTGCTCGGCGTCGCTAAAGCCCGTCTCGTCGCATTATTGGATGCCGAGCGGCAGCCCTTTATCACCGATCCCAGCAATCTCGACCCGACCTTCGAGCGATCATGGTTGCGCCACATCGGTGCCGTGCCGGCGGGTGCGGATTTCGCGACATTACTCAGCGGCATTCGCAAGCTCGGGCGTCAGCGGGTGGCGCACGAGCGCAAATGCGCTCGGCTGCTCGCTCAGACGGTGGTTCTGCATCCCGCCGGGTTCGCTGTTCTTGATCCCGGTCTTGCTCTCGCGCCATTTGACATTGCCGAGCGGGCGTTACAGGCGATTGTCGCTGCCATTGGCGGCAAGCCTTATCCGGCCCGACGTGAGCGAATCGCCCGATTGCGCGGGGTGCTCGCCGGAGCTCCGAGCCGAGGACATACGCTCGGCAGCTGCCGCTTTGTCCATTGGCGTGATCGCGTTCTTGTTTTGCCTGAGTTTGCCGGCGCGGCCGGGCCTGTTCGGTTGACCCCGGGGACGAGCCTCTTATGGGGCCGCCGCTTCAGCGTCGCCCTGCCAGCGACCGCCATTGGGGCCGTCACGGTCGGCTATCTCGGCCGCTCTGGAGTGGTCGCTCTCAACCGTCATCGGCCGGAGCCGCGCCGCTGTGGCTTGCCTCGCCTGATTTATCAGATTCTTCCAGCGGTGTGGGACGAGAAGGGCATCGCCGCCGTTCCCCATTTAGGGTACCGGCGCGAAGGAGCCACGGCCTTACCGGAGTTCAGCTTTCGGCCGATCAATCCGCTGACGCGGGCAGGCTTTACAGTTGTTTAAGTCCGGGGGCATCTTATGTCTTAGCCGGGTGAAAATGATCGCGGGCCAGCCCTTGGCGGGTAGGGTTAACCCACGGCGTGTGACGCCCCGCCCGGCATGGAAAGGCCTTAACCGTGAATAATTTCGGCAAGAACCTCGCCCTGTGGATCGTAATCGGGCTGCTTCTCGTCGCGCTTTTCAATCTGTTCCAGACTTCTTCCAGCCGGGGACCGCAACAGTCTCTCGCGTTTTCTGATTTTCTCAATGATGTGAATCGCGGGCAGGTTTCTGATGTCACGATCCAAGGCAATAATATCAGTGGCCATTTCACCGACAGCAGGGCGTTTACTACTTACGCACCGAACGACCCCAACCTTGTTAATCGGCTGACCGAGAAAAATGTGCGGATAACTGCGGCACCGGTCGACGAAAACGTGCCATCGCTGTTTGGAGTCCTGATCTCCTGGTTCCCGATGCTTCTATTGATTGGCGTGTGGATTTTCTTCATGCGTCAGATGCAGGGCGGCGGCGGTCGGGCGATGGGCTTCGGCAAGAGCCGGGCGCGCCTGCTGACCGAGAAGGTCGGGCGGATCACCTTCGAGGACGTGGCCGGGATCGACGAAGCCAAGCAGGAACTTGAGGAGATCGTCGAATATCTCAAGGATCCACAGAAATTTCAGCGGCTCGGCGGCAAGATTCCCAAGGGTGTGCTGCTCGTGGGCCCGCCCGGCACCGGCAAGACGTTGCTCGCCCGCGCGATCGCCGGTGAGGCGAATGTACCGTTCTTCACGATATCCGGCTCGGACTTTGTCGAGATGTTCGTCGGCGTCGGTGCCAGCCGCGTGCGCGACATGTTCGAGCAGGGCAAGAAGAACGCGCCCTGCATCATTTTCATCGACGAGATCGACGCGGTGGGCCGCCATCGCGGCGCCGGCCTCGGCGGCGGCAATGACGAGCGCGAGCAGACCTTGAACCAGTTGCTCGTCGAGATGGACGGCTTCGAAGCCAATGAGGGGGTAATCCTGATTGCTGCGACCAACCGCCCGGACGTTCTCGACCCGGCGCTGCTGCGTCCCGGCCGTTTCGATCGTCAAGTGGTGGTGCCGAACCCCGACGTGGTCGGCCGCGAGAAGATCCTCAAGGTCCATATGCGCAAGGTGCCGCTGGCCTCGGACGTCGATGCCCGGGTCATTGCGCGCGGCACCCCCGGCTTTTCGGGCGCCGATCTCGCCAACCTCGTCAACGAAGCGGCATTGATGGCAGCGCGCAAAGGCAAGCGCTCGGTGGCGATGAGCGAGTTCGAGCACGCCAAGGACAAGGTCATGATGGGCGCCGAGCGGCGCTCGATGGTGATGACCGAGGACGAGAAGAAGCTGACCGCCTATCACGAGGGCGGTCATGCCCTCTGCATGCTCTATGCCGAAGGGCACGAGCCGCTGCACAAGGTGACGATCATCCCGCGCGGCCGCGCGCTCGGTATCACCATGTTCCTGCCGGAGCGCGACAAGTACAGCCAATCCAAGATCGAAATCAAAGCGATGGTCGCGAGCCTGTTCGGTGGTCGCGTGTCCGAAGAGCTGATCTTTGGGCCGGACAAGGTCACGACGGGGGCCGCCGACGATATCCGGCGGGCGACCAATCTAGCGCGCCGGATGGTCACCGAGTTCGGTTTCAGCGAGAAGCTCGGGCCGTTGCGCTACAGCGAGAACGAGGAGGAGGTGTTCCTCGGCCACTCGGTCACCCAGCGCAAGAACGTTTCGGACGCGACGGCAAAGGTCATAGACGAAGAGATCCGCCGTATTGTCGACGAAGGCGAGCAGCGCGCGCGAGAAATTCTGACCGCGCATCTCGACGAACTGCACTTGCTGGCCAAAGGATTGCTCGAATACGAGACGCTGTCGGCCGAGGAGATCCGGCGGATTATCAGGGGCGAGCGGATTGTGCGCGAAACCTCGACCGGTCCTGCGACCGACGAGGTACGCCCGGGAAGGCGCAGCTCGGTGCCGCCTTCCGGCCGACCCACCGGCCTCGAACCCGAGCCGCAACCGGGCGCCTGACAACCTCGGGCTACCCAACCCTTCGGGGGTGCGATGACGCGGAAGCTTTTCGGCACCGACGGGATCCGCGGCACCGCCAATAGCGAGCCGATGACACCCGAGACGGCGCTGAAGGTGGCGATGGCCGTCGGCGAGTGCTTTTACAATGGCGCGCACAAGCATCTGGTCGTCATCGGCAAGGACACTCGGCTTTCTGGCTACATGCTCGAACCGGCGCTGACGGCGGGCTTCGTCACGATGGGCATGGATGTCGTGCTGGTCGGGCCGCTTCCGACCCCGGCGATCGCTATGCTGACGCGCAGCCTGCGCGCCGATATCGGCGTGGTCCTGTCGGCTTCGCACAACCCTTATGGGGATAACGGCATCAAGCTGTTCGGCCGTGACGGATACAAGCTGTCGGACGAACTCGAGGTGAAGATCGAAGACTGCCTGACCAAAGGACCAAACCGGCGCGCTGTTTCGGCGGAGCTCGGCAGGGTCAAACGGCTCGATGACGCCGGCGGCCGTTATATCGAGTTTGTCAAGCAGAGCTTTCCGCGCGGGCTGAGGCTCGACGGGCTGCGTATCGTCGTGGATTGTGCCCATGGCGCCGCCTACAAGGTCGCACCCACGGTGTTCTGGGAGCTCGGCGCCGAGGTATTCTCGCTTGGCGTAGCGCCCGACGGCCTCAACATCAACCGCGAGTGCGGTGCACTGTCGCCCGAGCAGATGCAGCGCGAGGTGTTGGCGCGGCGGGCCGATATCGGCATCGCTCTCGATGGCGATGCCGACCGGCTGATCGTCGCCGATGAACGCGGCGTCCTTCTCGATGGCGACCAGCTGATGGCGTTGATCGCGACCGGTCTCGCCCGCAATGGGCGGCTTTCTGGCGACGCGCTGGTCGCGACGGTGATGTCCAATCTCGGCCTCGAGCGTTTTCTCGCCGACCAGAATGTCGGCCTCCACCGAACCGCTGTCGGCGACCGCTACGTCGTCGAAAAGATGCGCGCCCTCGGCTGCAATCTGGGCGGCGAGCAGTCCGGCCACATAATTCTCGCCGATTACGCGACGACAGGTGATGGGTTGATCGCAGCACTTCAGGTGCTCGCGTCGATCGTCGAGACCGGCCGACGTACGAGCGAGGTCTGTCGGCTGTTTACCCCGGTGCCACAGCTCATGCGCAGCGTGCGTTTCGGCGACGGCCGTCCCCTCGACTCGTCCGCAGTCCAGCGGACGATCGCCAACGGCGAGTCCAGGCTCGGCACCGCCGGCCGCTTGGTAATCCGCAAATCGGGAACCGAGCCGGTGATCCGGGTCATGGCGGAAGGCGAAGATGAGCAGCTGGTCGCGGCGGTGATAGACGAGATCTGCGCAGCGATCCTCGGAGCCAGCACCGGCACCGGGGACGCGTCCTCCCGGCCCTAGCGGCTCACCCCCTCCCAGGCCGCTGAATAGTGCGAGGCAGGGTACTGATCGTCGCCGGTTCCGATTCCGGGGGCGGCGCCGGCATCCAGGCCGACATCAAGACTGTGTCGATGCTTGATGCCTATGCCGCAACCGCGATAACCGCGCTTACCGCGCAAAATACCCAGGGCGTCTTCGGAGTTTTGCCGATACCGCCAGAGTTCATCCGCCGGCAGATCGAGGTGGTGCTCAACGATATTGGCGCCGACGTGATCAAGACCGGCATGCTGCACGATGCAGCGGTAATCGAGACGGTAGCTGCGGTGCTGCGGGAGCGTGCTGCGGCGATACCGCTTGTCGTCGACCCGGTGATGGTGGCTAAGGGTGGTGCCCGGTTGCTGGAGCCTAGCGCGGTCGAGGCGATGAAGCTGCTGCTGATCGCGCGGGGTGAGATTGTCACGCCGAACCTGCCGGAAGCCGAGATCTTGTGCGGCGCGACGATCGGGAACGTCGGCCAGATGCGGGCCGCCGGCGAGACGCTGCTCGCGCTCGGCTGCCGAGCGGCGCTGGTCAAGGGCGGACATCTCTCTGCGGAAACCGTGTCGGACGTGCTGGTGACCGCCGGCGGTGTCAGGGTCTGGGAGAGCCCGCGGATCGCGACGCGTCATACCCACGGCACCGGTTGCACACTCGCCTCGGCGATCGCGGCCGGCCTCGCCCAGGGCCATGGTGTCGAGAGCGCCGTCGAACGCGCCCTCGCATACGTCCATCGTGCGATCGTCGGCGCGCCCGGTCTCGGCCATGGTCACGGACCCCTCGACCACGCGCACCCGTTGCGTTCCGGCCGGGCATTGAATGGCTGATACCCGAGGTCCCCCGCACGAATCGGGTCTGGAAGCGCGGGTTGCCCGGCTGGAATCCGACGTCAGCGAAATCAGATCGATATTAAATCGCTTGGCTCCGCGAATCGACGAAATGTACGGGTTCCTGACCGCCAAATTGTCTGAATTGGCTACCAAGGCGGAGTTGATTGATCTGCGGGCGTGGGCGCACACTGAGTTTGCCCGCCAGCGGACCGGATTTGCAGACCTGCGGGCCGAGATGACAACCGAGTTGGCGGATGTTCGGCGCCAGATGGCCGATCTGCGGCTCGAGATCGCCCAGCGGCCCACCTGTCGGCAATCGGTCGTCGATATTTTCGCAATAGTTGGGCTGATCGGGACCGTTCTGACTATCGCTGGGCGCTTAGCGCATTGATCCTTGCCTCCAAGGCACGGGCGAGGCCGGAACCGGGTTCCCCGGTCGGCGATACGCGCTAAGCTGTGGACCGGCAGCGGAGGTATTGCATGGCCAAGAGTTATCGGATCGCGGTGATAGCCGGCGACGGCATCGGGCGCGAGGTGATGCCGCAGGGGGTCGCCGCGATGGAGGCGGCGGCGCGTGCCTACGGCTTTGGTTTCGCGTGGAACGAATTCGACTGGAGCTGCGAGCGCTACACCAAGACGGGTCGGATGATGCCGGAGGACTGGCTCGAGCGGCTGCGACTGTACGACGCCGTCTATCTCGGCGCGGTGGGCCATCCCGATGTGGCGGACCATGTCTCGCTATGGGGGCTCCTGATCCCATTGCGGCGCGGCTTTCACCAATACGTCAACCTCCGCCCGGTGCGGCTGCTCGCCGGTGTGGAATCGCCGTTGCGCGACCGGGCGCCGGGCGACATCGACTTTTATGTGGTTCGCGAAAACAACGAGGGCGAATACTCGGAAATCGGCGGCCGGCTCTACGGGGGCACCGAGTACGAGATGGCGATGCAGGAAGCAGTCTTCACCCGACGCGGCTGCGATCGGATCATGCGCTACGCCTTCGAACTCGCTCTCAAACGCAAGAAGCACGTCACCTCGGCGACCAAGTCGAACGGCATCATCCATACGATGCCGTTCTGGGACGAGCGTTTTGCCGCGGTCGCGCGCGACTATCCGGATGTCAGGACCGACCAGTACCACATCGACATCCTGACCGCGCATTTCGTCCGTCATCCCGACTGGTTCGACGTCGTCGTCGGCTCGAACCTGTTCGGCGACATTCTGTCCGATCTCGGCCCCGCGGTGGTCGGCTCGATCGGCATCGCCCCGTCGGGCAACATTAACCCCGAGCGCGAGTATCCCTCTATGTTCGAGCCGGTGCACGGCTCGGCGCCGGACATTGCCGGTCGTGGCATCGCCAACCCGATCGGGCAGATCTGGTCCGGCGCGATGATGCTCGATCACCTCGGCGAAAACGCGGCGGCTTCGGCTGTCGAGCGCGCCATAGCCGAGGTGCTCGCCGATGGCGGAACCCGCACCCCTGATCTCGGCGGGAATGCGGGCACAAAGGATCTCGGCGCCGCGATTACCGCCGCGATCCGGTGAATCTCATCGGCCGGCGGTTGATGCCGGCATCCAGCTCAAAAAGAGCGCCGTGCCAAGCCCCCACAGGCCGTTGACGATCGGGCCGACGAGAATGCCGGGGAAATGAAAGCCGTTGCCGGCCGGTAGGCCTTTGAGGGGGAGGACGATGAACCAGGCAACCAGCGTCGGGAAGATAGCGCCGAAGATGATGGCGCCCACCCAGTAGCCGCCAGGGCTGCGAGCGAGCCACGGCTCGACCAGGACGAAGACGATCCCCCATACCCCGCCCCAGAAGGAGAGCGAGATGAACTGCGGCACGCCGAACGGCGGCGCCGGGTTCATGTTGTACGCCATTCCCGGGGTCATGCCGACGAAATGGAGCACAAGCAGCCCGATCTGGTGAAAGATCAAGGTTGCGACGAACCCGGCGATAAACCCGAAAAGCAACCGCGTCGCGGAAGTCGAAGACTGGAGCGATACCGACTGTGCCATTGTTTCCTCCCGTTAGTTACCGGGGCGCGGCCGTCGCCCACGGGAGAGGATTCAACCGACGGGCGCCGCCCGACAGTCCAGCATACAACCGTTCATCCTAATTGTACAAGTTCACCCAGAACCGGCGGGTGCGGCGGGCGAGGCCGCGGACCGGGCTCGCCGTTACTGGCTTCTTGCCACTGTCAACGAATAGCGGGGATCGGCAGCCAGGCACTCCGCTTCAGGGATGCCGAGCTGCTTTCGCACAAGATTGGTACCGAGAACCATCGCCACCATCTTGTAGTTGGCGTGCCTACGGCTCATGCCCTCCCTACCCATCCCGCAGTCCGACGAAATAATCAATCGATCCGGCGGGATGTGCTTCAGCGCCTCGCGAACCAGCTGCGCAACCTGGTCCGGCTGTTCGACTTGCAGCGTGTGATGATCGATCACGCCGATCACGATCTTCATGCCCTTGGTCACCTCGCCGATCGACGGCAAGTCGCCGATGCCGGATGAGCAGATCTCAAAGGTTATCGCATCGGCGTTGACCCGGTCGAGCGCTGCGAGGGTCGGCTGGTAGCTCTGGACTTCCCGAAAGATCCGCTGCTGCGAGGGATTGCCCCAGCAGGTATGGCACCATACTTCGATCTTGTCGCGCAGCCCCTTGACCGTGTTGTTGAAGATCTCAACGAGCTCGTCGACATCGAGCGTTCCAAAGGTCTTGCCACGAACCGGCACCATGTGGATCTGCGGCTCCTCCATCTGGATGACCGGACAGCCCGCATCGGCCAATGCGTGGAGCTCGCGATTGAGGGCGTCGCTCAGCGCCCAGGTACGTTCGATCGGATCCTTGTAATATTCGTCAGCGACCTAGGCCGCGAGCAATCCCGGCAAGATGGTTCCGAACTTGACCGGCTTCTTGGTCAGCCGCTGCGCCACCCTCCACATCGCGGTGTATTGTAGATTACCGGGGCCGACGGGCCCGGTAATCTTGGGCAGCACGCGCGCTTCGAGGAAGTCGTGCAGGATGTGTCCACGGGGAGCGCCGGTCGCCATCTGATATGGGCTCGGCTCGGCCGAGTTCGACAAGCCGACCATGTGCGTCAGCGGATAGCTCTGCCAACTCATCCCGCTGACCTGCTCGTCGAAATGCGCATCCCCGTCGGTACAGATATCGAGACCGGCGGTCTCTTGAGCGCGCAGGTAGACCGAAACCGCGTCCTCGTATTGCTCGCGGTAGCGCAGGTTCATCATCGCTTCGAGAAAGCTTTGCGCTCCGAGGTGCGCGTTGTACCAGCTCGGCCGCGGCAACGATCCGATGATCGATGTCGGCAAAAGGACGCCCGCTGACGCTTTATACATGAGGCCTCCAACTTTCCCTTGTTGCCGGCTCAGGATAACGTTGGCGGCCGGCGATCAGAACGCTTAAAGCGTGGTGCTTGCCGCGCGCGAGGATCGCGCTCATCTTTTTCGGAGACCACAAGGAGGCGCCCATGACCATCGTCCTCGATCACACGATCGTCCCCGCCCGCGACAAGGAGGAATCGGCCCGCTTCTTCGCCCGCATGTTCGGCCTGGAATATACTGGTCCGGTCTCGCACTTCGCCCCGGTGCGGATCAACGACACGCTGACCATCGATTTCGATGATTGGGACAGCTTTGAGCGGCATCATTACGCCTTCAAGGTGAGTGAAGCGGAGTTCGACGAGATCTTCGACCGTGTCCGCGGCGAGGGGCTGGTCTATGGCAGCGGCCCACGGTCGGCGGAGAACATGGAGATCAATCACCGCCATGGCGGCCGCGGCTTTTATTTCCGTGACCCGAACGGCCATCTGCTCGAGGTGTTGACGGCTTAAAACAGCCTTGGATTGCACTCGAACAAAGAGGGAAATCATGTCGCAAACTATCGACCAGAGGCCACCGGTGGCGGTGGGCCACGTCCGGCTTCCCACGAGTGATGTCGCCAGCGCGGCGCGGTGGCTCGAGTCGGTCGGCTTACGCCCGATTTTCGCCGACGCCGACCTCGCCGTCCTCGAACTCCGCGGCGGAACTCATGTCGTCGTAAGAAAAGCGGAAGAGGCGCCGAAAGCCGGCGCCGCGGCGCCCTTCGACCTGATGGTGGACGATATCGAGGGTGCTCGCCACGATTATGCGGCCAAGGGCCTCGGACCCTCCAACATCAGTAGGGGCCGGATCCATGACTCCTTCCACCTTGTAGGACCGGACGGGCACGATTTTACTGTTACTTCGTCACATGCCGGAGGAAGACCTGTCTAAATAATTGTCCCGCACCTGTGCCGCGCTGATGCCGCGGTCTGGGGGCTGGGCGGCTCCGGGGTTCTCTCTGCGCGCTCGAGCCGGGTCAGGATTTGCCGCGCCCGGCGCAGCGCGGTATCTGAGCGAAGGAACACCTCGAAGTACCCGTCGTCCGGGTAGTTAAACATTTGCTGCTGCTTCTCGAGCGCCCAGCGGTCCTCGGCGATGACCGCCGGGAAAGTCTCCATGAAGCGCTCGACCGCCGATTTGGTCGGGTCGGATTTGCACATCTGGCCGGCCGGCGTGTTGATGATCAATCGCCAGACGTGACGGCTCCGATCGACCGGTGTGTGAGTGTGGACGATCACATAGCCGCGCTCGACGCTCGCATCGCCGTGCCGGCCAGCCGGCCACACCCTCATCTCGACGCGCGTCACCGCGGGGCTCAGCATGAAATGAGTGTGGTCTCGATCGACGAAATCGTAGCCCAAATAATCCTCGAGGTAGGGCGGCTGCCGGTAACCACGCACGGCGCGTGTCGTCCCGACATAGGCGTTGCCGTCGGATGTCCCTTCCTCGATCTCGACCGGGATGCGGCTGTTTTCGACATCGCCGATATTGCCGTCGTGCAGCGGGTAGAAATGTGTGATGTCGAGCAGGTTCTCGATCAGCAGCAATGTGTTGGCGGGCACCGGCATCGGCCCGGTATCGGCAGTCTCCCACGCAGGATCGGCGATCTCCCGGATGCGCGGCGGCCGGACCGTCGCAGCCTTGGCAGGGTCTCCCGGCCAGATCCAGACGAGGCCATCCTGTTCGATGACCGGGAAGGGACGCAGCCGAGCCTCTCTTGGAATGTGACCATCCGGGTGCGCCGGCACTCTGACGCATTGGCCGGTCGCGTCGTAGCACAAGCCGTGATAGGCGCATTCGAGCAGACCGCCTTCGAGGAGCCGCCCCTGCGACAGCGGCATCCGCTTGTGCCGGCAGCGCTCGTCGAAAGCGACCACACCGCCCGCGGTGGTCCGCCACATCACCAGCGGCTTTTCGGCAATGATTTGGCCCTGCAGTTCTTGTGCCGGGAACTCGTGCGCCAGCCCGGCCACGTACCAAGCATTCTTCACCAGCAGATCTGCGGCCATTCTGTTACCCCTCCGGAAAACCGGCGCTCTCGCGGCAATTCTGCCGTCGGTCCTCGCACTCGCCAAGCAGCTTACCGCGTCGGGGGTCGGCGCAAGGCCCAGAAAGCGATGCAGCCGCAGAGATAGGCGGCGATCGACAGCATGAAGGCGAGCCGATAGCTGCCGAAGAGGTCAAAGATCCACCCCGCTGCCCATGACCCGGCGGCGGAACCGATGCCGCTGCCAATCGTAATCACGCCGAGGATGGTCCCGAGCTGACGGCCGGGAAAGAGGTCGGCGGTCTTCGCGGTGATCGCGGGGCCACGGGCGCCCCATGTCAGACCGAAGAAGCAGGCGTGCAGCCACAATAGCCAGCCTTGGTCGGGGCCGGTGATCAACAAGGCGCAAACGACGCCGAGGATCGAAATGCCGTAGGCCAGGATCGCCGCCAGCTCCCGCCCGATATAATCCGATAGCGTACCGGTGAAAATCGTGCCGGCGATGGCGAGAAAGCTGCCCAGCCCGAGCACCCCCGCGGCGTAGAGCTTGTCGAACCCGCGATCGACGGCAAAGGCGAGCTGATGCAGCGAGACGAGGAAACTGCCGAGGCCGGTGAACAGGTAGACCGCGAAGAGCAGCCAGAAATGGGGCGTGCGCACAGCCTCGCCCAAGCTCCATTCGGGTGACGGCAGCGCGGTCGGCGACAAACCGCGAGGTGGTGGATCGCCTTCCGCCGCAACCGGGTAACGGGCAGCGCGGCGAAACAGCAAGGCGAGCAGCGGTACGACGGCGGCCATGAACGCGGCCTGCACGAGATAGGTCTCGCGCCAGCCGAGGGTCGAGATCAGCAGTTGGACGGACGGCGCCGAAGCGGCGCGGCCAAAGCCGTTGGCCGACTGGACGATCGAGATCGCCATGCCGCGGCGCCGCACGAAGTGCCTCGAGAGCAGCGGCACAAAGACGACCAGCCCGAGGCAGTTTGCTCCGATGGTCATGACAATCCCGTAAAGCAGGATGATCTGCCAAAGCGCGGAAATGAAAGCGCTGCCCACGAGCCCGAGAACGAGCAGGCTTCCCCCCAGCAGCAAGAGGCGGCGGGGACCCAGGCGATCGACCAACGCGCCGACCAAAGGCGAGCTCGCACCGGCGACGAGCTGCGAGACCGAGTAGGCGATCGAGGCTTCGGCGCGGCTCCACCGAAACGCCTCGATGAACGCCACCAGAAAGACCGCGTAGGAATGCATCAGCCCCGCGCTGACGGTGAACGCCGCAAAGGCGCCGCCGAGCATCAGCCAGGCGCCACCCGAAGCCGGCCGCGCGGAGCGCCACGGGCGGACCCGCAGGCGGAGCGAGCCGATGGTCTCGGACCTTCGCCATCTGGTCATCACGCCGCTTTCCTACTTGCAAATGCCGCTCTTGAGGGCACGCTATCGTGAGAATTACGCCGGGCAAACCGCATGTCACGATCGCTGCTTCACCTCTGTCTGATCGTCGCACTGGGACTGACCGTAGCCACGTCCGCCACAGCTGCCGAGGGAACTATGTGTGTTGAGAATGCAACCATAGGCGAGCTGCTAGAGGCGCTGACCGCCGGCAGGACTTCTGCCACCGAGCTGTTGCGCGCCTACCTTGCGCGAGTCGAGGCCTATGACCGGAGTGGCCCGCGCCTCAACGCAGTGCATGAGGTGAACCCCGACGCACCGGCGCTCGCCACCGCGCTCGATAGCAGCAAGGCTGCCCAGCGGCGCCCTCTCGAGGGTATCCCGATCCTGGTCAAGGACAACATTGCCACGGCAGACGCGCAGCGCACTACGGCGGGCTCGCTGGCGCTCGCCGACGCTCGGGCGAAGCGGGACGCGACAGTGGTGGAACGGCTGCGAGGTGCCGGCGCAGTTATCCTCGGCAAAGCCAATTTGACCGAATTTGCCAACATCCTGGCGATCGACATGCCGGCCGGCTACAGCTCGCTGGGCGGCCAGGTCAAGAACCCCTACGCGCCCGAGCTCGACGACAAGGGCGTGCCGATTGTCCTGCCGGGCGGGTCGAGCTCGGGATCGGCGGTTGCCGTGGCGGCAGGCCTCGCCGCAGCGGCGATCGGCACCGAGACCTCGGGCTCGCTGCTGTCGCCGGCGACCCAGAACGGCGTTGTCACCGTCAAGCCGACTGTCGGGCTGATCAGCCGCGCCGGCATCATCCCGATCGCCCACAGCCAGGATACCGCGGGCCCGTTGACGCGCACCGTGCGCGACGCGGCGATCCTGTTGAACGTCCTCGCCGCCGCCGATCCGATGGACCCGGCGACGGAGGCTCTGCAGCGACCCGTCGACTATACGAGTGCCCTCGACACGAACGGGCTCAAAGGGGCGCGCATCGGCGTGCCAAGCGATCCGTCCGATCCCGGCAACGATTTCTATTACGGCCCGCTGCCGCCGCGCGCCGCCGCGGTCATGCGCGAGGCGATCGCAGTGCTGGAGGCGCAAGGCGCCACAATCATCCGCGCCAACATCCCGACCGAAGGCGGGATCGGCGGCCCCGGTACCGAGATGGCGATTTTGAACCGCAACCCGGAAAGCCCGACGAAGAACCAGCCGGCGCGCCGGCCGATCGTCTTCGTCTACGAACTCAAGCACGACCTCAACCTCTATTTGCTCGACTGGGCCACCGGCACGCAGGTGCGGAGCCTCGCCGACATCGTTGCCTTCAACGCGGCCAATGCCGAGCGCGCATTGCGCTTCGGCCAGGACGTATTCCTCGCCGCCGAAGCGACGCGCGGCGATCTCAGCGAGTTGGAATATGTCTCGGCTCGGCAAATGGATCTGCGTGCATCGCGCACATTAGGTCTCGACGCCTATATGGACGGCTACGGGCTCGACGCGGTGCTGTTCCCCGGCGCCGCGGGTGCGGCGATCGCCGCCAAGGCCGGCTATCCGAGCATCCAGGTTCCCGCAGGCTTTGTCGCCGGGGTGCGCGACAAGGACACGCCGGACTATCCCTATGGTGCAACCTTCACCGGCCGCGCCTGGAGCGAGCCCATCCTGCTGCGTCTGGCATACGCCTTCGAGCAGGCAACCCAGGCGCGCCGCCCGCCCCCCAATCTCCCGCCGCTCCACCCGGGGTGCGCTCGGTAGTCCGATTGATCCGAGATCGTCGGAGGGTTCATAAGGGGTGGCGATTTTTCGCTCTGGGCTAGAGCTCAGCCAAGGGGCGTTCGATTTGGTCAAATCCGCGGCGACAGCCACGCCCGAGCGCGATCCCGGTTATCCACCTTGTGCTGATCGAGCGGCGCGATCTCCATAACACAACCGCCGGCGGCGAGGGGGCGCTCGCCCGCAAACGTCGCGAGGACGCGTTGCGGGCGAGAGTAGGTGAAACTGGATCCGTCGCCATCGCGGACTGATCGCGAGCTTCCGCTCACTCGCCATGGCCTCGTGGCGCCCGCTGCGGGGAATGGTTAGCCTTAAGGCGACCGGGCGGATCAACCCGCCATCGGCCTCAACTTTTGGGGAGGAATTACCATGACACACCAGGACGAGAGCGGGCCGGCAGGGGGAGGCAATGTATCGCGGCGGACGTTGGTCGGCGCGGTGGCTGCCGGAGCCTTTGCCGGGTCACGTGGAGCGATGGCGCAGGCGGGACGAGGCGTGCCGCCGAGCGTCGTCACCAGCCCGCCGCGCGACTTCGGTCCCGATGCACCGCCCAATGTCTATGTCTTTGACCCCGATATTGTCATCGTCGACCCGCTGTTCACCCGATATGTGCAGGGAAATACACCGATCAAGCGCTTATGGACCGGCGCACTGTGGAGTGAGGGCCCGGCTTGGAGTGCCCAGGGCCGATATGTCGTCTGGAGCAACATCCCGAACAACCGCCAGCTACGCTGGCTGGAAGACACCGCAGCGGTCAGCGTCTTCCGCACGCCATCGAACAACAGCAACGGCAACACCTTCGATTTCCAGGGCCGGCAGATCTCCTGCGAGCATCTGACGCGGCGCGTCGTCCGCTATGATCACGACGGCTCGGCGACGGTGATCGCCGACTCGTTCAACGGCAAGCGCCTCAACTCGCCCAACGACGTCGTCCCGCACCCGGATGGCAGCATCTGGTTCACGGACCCGCCCTACGGCGGCCAGCTCTATGAGGGCGAGCCCGACGCGGCGGGAGGCCCCAGCAACGTTGCCGGGCGGCTCAATCCGCGACTGGGCCAGCCGGCCGGTTTTGTCGGAGGCAAGCGCGAGCTCCCGACCGCCGTGTATCGTGTCGACCCGAGTGGGCGGATCGACGTGGTCGTGACCGAGGATCAGCTTCCCGACCCGAACGGGCTTGTATTCTCTCCCGATTACAAGAAGCTCTATGTGATCAGCACCGGCAAAGGTCCAGGCGACACCGGACCGGGCGGCAAAGGCGACATGCATGTCTTCGACGTGGGGTCCGACAACAAGCTCTCGAACCAGAAGCTCTTCAGTGATTTCATGGTCGACGGGATCAAATGCGGGCCGGACGGCGCGCGCTGCGATGTCGACGGCAATCTCTGGGTTTCGAGTAATGCCCGCCGCGAGCTCGGCTATAGCGGGGTGACGGTGTGGACACCCGAGGGCAAGCTGATCGGGCGCATCCGTCTGCCGGAGAACACGGCCAATCTGTGCTTTGGCGGGCCCAAACGAAACCGGTTGTTCATGGCAGCCAGCCAGTCGCTCTATGCGGTTTATGTCGGAACCCAAGGGGCGGCACCGGGATGACCGGCGCCGGCCGGCCATTGAATTTTTCCGACCATTGGAATTTTTGACGGCATGAGTCCGTTTTGTGCGTTCAGATGATAAGCGTCGTGAGAGTAATTGTGGCACCATTTTGAATAATAAGGCTGCATATAGTCTATTGTCGAAAATTATACCGATTAACCACAAAAATTGCTTAGACCAATGGAAGCGAATGTCCGGTAATCCGTTCTGGGCATGACGGCGAACATGCCGCCTATATTAGGAGAAATCGATGTTAAAGCTTTCGCGTCTGCCCATTGGCTTGTTGGCGTTGACCGTCGCTGCGCCAGTTTTCGCTCAGCCGGCGACGACAACGACCAACCCCACCCCGCCCTCAGGGGCAATGGCGCCGGCTATGCCGGCTGCCCCAAAAGCCCCGGACTCGGCATCGCGCAGCACGGCATCGGTGCCGAAGTCAGGTCTGGTCGACATCAACACCGCGACGGCTGCGGAACTGCAGGCATTGCCAGGAATAAGCGAGGGTGATTCTGCTAAAATAATCCACGATCGGCCATACGCCGAGACGAACCAGCTCGTCTCGCGACACGTTGTTTCCGAAGCGACCTACGACAAGATCAAGGATCACGTTGTAGCCAAGCAACCCAGATCGTAGTCGGCGCCCCCACCCTGACCCTCCCCCGCATGCGGGGGAGGGAATTGGGAGGGGGTTTTACTTCGCCGCGGTCAGACCGCGCTGCTCGAGCAGCGCGTCGATCTTTGGGTCGCGACCACGAAACGCGCGATAGAGCTCCATCGGGTCGCGTGTATCTCCGGCGCTGTAAATGGTATTGAGACGCGCGGCGAGCTCGGGGTCGAAGACATTGCCGGCCTCGGCAAAGGCCGCAAACCCGTCGGCCTCCAACACCTCAGCCCACAGATAGGCGTAATAGCCGGCGGCATAGCCGCTGCCAGCGAACAAATGCTGGAAGTGGGCAGGGCGATGGCGCAGACCGATCTCTTTCGGCATTCCAATCCGATCGAGGAACTCGCATTCGAACTGCACGGGATCCAATGTCTCGGGCGCCGGTTCGCGGTGGAGCTCAAGGTCCAACAGTGCTGACCCAGTGTACTCCACGGTCGCGAATCCCTGATTGAAGGTTCGCGCTGCGAGCAGCCGACGCAGCAGTTCTTCCGGGATCGGTTCTCCAGTCTGGTAGTGCCGGGCGTAGCTACGCAGTGTCTCCGGTGCCGACATCCAGTGCTCGAAGATCTGCGACGGGAACTCGACGAAATCGCGGCGAACGGCGGTGCCGGATTGCGAGCGGTAGCGCACCCGGCTCAACAGACTGTGCAGTCCATGGCCGAATTCGTGAAACAAGGTCTCGGCGTCGTCGAAACTCAACAATGTCGGCTCGCCTTTTGCAAAATTGTTGTTGTTGACGACGATGGGGGCAACCGCGCCGTCCAGGGCTTCCTGGTCGCGATAGCGGCTCGACCACGCGCCCGAGTGCTTGCCGGGGCGGGCGAAATTGTCGTGCAGGAACACGCCGACATGGCCCCCGGCGCTGTCGCGGACCTCCCAGACCCGCACGTCCGGATGATAGACAGGCGGGTCACTACACTCGGTGAAGGTAACGCCGAACAGCCGACGGGCGGTGTCGAATGCCGCTTGCACCATATGATCGAGGACGAAGTACGGCTTCACCTCGGCTTCGTCGAGGTCGTATTCGGCCTGCCGGACCTTCTCGGCGTAGTAGCGCCAGTCCCACGGCTCGATCGGCTCGTTCAATCCCTCGCCGCGTGCCACGTTCTCGAGCTTTGCGAGCTCGGCGCCCGCCTTCACCTTGGCCGGCTCCCAGACCTGCAGCAGCAGGTTTTCGACCGCATCGACGGTCTTGGCCATCGAGTCGTCGAGGCGGTAGGCGGCAAAATTGTCGTAGCCGAGGAGCCGCGCCTGCTCGGCTCGCAACGTCACGATCTCGTGGACGAGCGGTGCGTTGTCGTTGGCGCCCGCACGGGCGCCGCGCGCGGTCCACGCTTCCCACAATGTTCGGCGCAGGTCGCGGCGCGACGAGAACGTCAGAAACGGCTCTGCGGAGGACCGTGCGAGAGTGACGACCCAGCGCCCCGTAATCCCGCGTTCTTCGGCCGCCTGGGCTGCAGCGGCTCGGGCGAAGCCCGGTAACCCGTCGAGGTCGGCCTCGTCGAGCACCAGCTGCCAGTCCCGCTCGTCGTGCAGCACATTCTGCCCAAAGAGCGTGTGCAGGGCGGCCAATCGCTCGGCAATCGACGCCATTCGCGCTTTCTGGTCTGGGGGCAATAACGCCCCGCTGCGCACCAGGCGCAGATGATAGCGCTCCAGGAGCCGGAGCTGATCGGAGGCCAGCGCGAGCGCTTCCCGCCGGCTATGAAGCTCGGCGAGCCGCCCGAATAAATTTTCATTGAGGGCAATCTGCATTTGATGCTGGGCGAGCTTCGGCGCGTAGTCGCGCGCGATCGTTTCGAGCGCATCGCTGCTATTGCTCGAAGCGAGGTTGAAAAACACCCGGCCGACCCGGTCGAGCAGACGGCCACTGCACTCCAGGGCTTCAATCGTATTGGCAAAGGTCGGGGCCGCGGCCGAGCCGGTTATCGCGGAGATCTCGGCATTCTGTTCGGCCATGGCTCGCTCAAAGGCCGACGGGAAGTGTTCGGGGCGAATACGATCGAACGGCGGCAAGCCGAACGGCGCAATCCAGGCTTCAAAGAAAGGGTTGTCGGTCATTCCGGAGCCTCGGCCAGCGCGGATCGTCGGAACCTCACCATGCCTCGCGCCCGCGTTCGGGACGGCCGAGCGGCGGGGTTTCCCGGCCTGCGCGCTGTTCGGCCTCGTGCTTGTCGAACATTGCTTTCGCGGCGGCGTTGCGCTTGGCGCTGAATTCGGCGCGGTTGTCGCCGCACCACTGATAGGAGGCGGCGCGCGGTGCGTTGGCGCGGCTGAAATGCGGCATCACGTAGCGGGCGTAAAGCTCGTAGGACCGCTTGGTCGCCGCAAAATCCGCCCAGTTGTGTGCCTGCTGCAGAAAAGCGCCAAACGTCCCCTGCTTCTCACAGAGCCGTTCGATCAGCGCGATCGCGTCGTCGGGCGTGCCGCAGACGCCGTAGCGGTTCTCGGTAAACCATTCGAGAGGGTCCTTGCCCGTCGGCACGATAAAGCGCGGCTGGTTGTTGTTGAGGTAACCGAGATAACGCTCGAAGCCAAATTTGGCATTGGCGTAAGCTTGCTCGCGTGTCTCGGCGATGTGCATCGGCCCGACGAGGCGCAGCCGCGCGGGGTCCATGGTGCGGCCGTGCTCGCCCGCGGTGTCGCAAGCGATCTGCCAGTTCGCGCCGAGCGCGTCAAAGCCGAACGGGTTGGTCGCGGCAACGCAGATCATGCCGAGATCATGCTTGCCGGCGAGCCGCCCGCCGGACGGCGTGATCGCGCTGACCACCGCGACCTCGGGATAGGGCTTGGTATAGGGCAACAGGTGAAGCCGGCAACCCTCCATCGTGTACCAGTCGGTCCTTTCGGTGACGGTCTCGCCGCGGAACAGGCGCAGGATAACATCGATCGACTCGGCCATGCGGTCGCGCTGGGTCAGCGGGTCGATACCCATCATGATCGCGTCGGACGCCAATAGGCCCGGTCCGGCGCCGAACATGATCCGGCCGCGGGTCATGTGGTCGAGCTGGACGATCCGGTCGGCGACCATCATCGGGTGGTGGTAGGGCAGCGAGATCACGCCGGTGCCGAAGCGGATGTTTCGGGTGCGCTCGGCGGCGAAAGCGATGAAAATTTCCGGGGAGCTGATGATCTCGAACCCGGCGGAATGGTGCTCGCCGATCCAGGCTTCGTGAAAGCCGAGCTTGTCGAGCCAGGCCATCAGTTCGAGATCGCGCTCGAGGCACTGGGTCGGGTTCTCCTCGTTCGGGTGGAACGGCGGCAGAAAAATCCCGTGGCGGAGATTGGTCAGCGGCATGAGGGGCCTCGCTCCGATTGGCGCGGCGCAGGCGCGCGGCGTATCATCGGGTCCACATTATAGGGAAAGGGGACAAGATGGCGATCAAGCGCGCGAAGATTCAGCCGCAGGGCATCCATGTCCGGATGGTCGACGGCAAAGCGAGATACACCCAGGTCGTCACCGTCAGCGGCACCGGCAAGATGATCTTCGTCGCCGGCCAGCTGGCACGCGACGCCCAAGGGGTTTGCGTCGGTAAAGGAGACATGCGGGCTCAGATCGAGCAGGTCGGCGAGAACATCAAGACCTGCCTAGAAGCCGCCGGCGCCACCTTGGCCGACATCGTCAAGACCAATACCTACGTCACCGATTACGAGGAGTTCGCCAAGCACCCCGACATGCGGATGCGGTATTTCGGCCCTGCCACGCCGACCAGCACGACGGTCCAGATCAGCCGCCTCGCCGACCCCGACGCGATGATCGAGATCGAAGCGATCGCCATCGTCGACTGACACCCCGCGGCGCGGGCGCGCCGACTAGGCTGGCTCGGTGGTGAGCCCGGCGTCAGCCAATTCCTTGAAGCCTCCGCCATTGTAGACGGAGTTGTAGCCGAGGTCTTGGAGGGCCTTGCCGCTCAAAGCGGCACGGCCGCCCGAGCCACAGTAGACGATGACCGTCTGATGCCTTTGAAAGGCCGGATTGTAGTAGGGGCTGTCGGGATCGGCGCGGAATTCCAGCATCCCGCGTGAAATGTTGACGGCGTCTTTGAGCTTGCCGCCGGAAGCGAGCTCGGGCGCATCGCGAACATCGACGATCAATACATCCCCTTTGCCGATCACGTCGCGAACCTCCGCCGGATTGAGGCGGGGCACCGCAGCATTGGCTTCCGCCAACATTTCTTTGACGCTCGATGGCATCACCTTGTCCTTCCTGGAATATGGGCCCGCTCATGCTAGCGCAACGGGCCAATGGATGCATCGAAAGCAATCATTAACCATTCTGTCACGATTGCTTCACGAAGCCGTCACGGACGATCGTTAATTTCGCCGCGTTTCGGACACATTCCAATCTGTGGGGGAAAGATGCCATCGAGTCCTGTCGGCCGGCGTGCGCGCCGCCGCGCTGCTGCTTTGTGCGCAGTCGCCCTGATCACAGTGGTAGCCGCTTTGCCCGCACAGAGCGACGAACCGAGCACTGCAAATGATCAGCCGAAGACGGCCACACCAATCAAGCACGTGGTCGTCTTCATTGGCGAGAACCGCAGTTTTGATCACGTTTATGGCACCTATGTTCCAAAGAGCGACGATTCGATATTAAACCTACTGTCGGAGGGAATCGTCCGCCCGGACGGCGCGCCGGGGCGCCATTTCGCCTCGGCGAAGCAGTTCACGACCTCGGGCCAGACGAGCTATTTCATTGGCGTCCTCAAGAAGAACAAGACTGCCTACACGACCCTTCCCGATCCGACCTTGGGCGGCGCGCCGAATGTGGCGAGCATGACGATGCCGCCCTTTACGGGTTTTACCGACGCCCAGTTGGCGGCAATCGAACCTTCACTGGAACCGTCTGACCTCTTCCTGCTGACGACCGGCGCGACCGGCGCTGCTGGAACGACTGGACCCGACGCACGCATCACCAACGACGCGAGTCTGCCGAACGGCCCGTTTCAGCTGACCGGTCCCAATCTCCCTTATGACTCCTATACCGGGGACACCACGCATCGGTTCTACCAGATGTGGCAGCAGTCGGACTGCAGCATTCGCAACGCCACCGAAGACAATCCGACCGGCTGCCTCAACGATCTCTACCCGTTCGTCATCACCACCTATGCCGTCCCGACGGACAAAGGTGGCGGCACCTCGATGGCGTTCTACAATATGCAGGACGAGGATGCGCCGCTATTCAAGAAGCTGGCGGACGAATACACGATCAGCGACAACTACCACCAGCCGGGCCAAGGCGGCACAGGCATCCAGCACGTCTTCCTCGGCACCGGCGACGACATCTACTGGAGCGATGGGAACGGCAACCCGACGGTGCCGCCGACCATGCAAATCGCCAACCCCAATCCGCTGCCCGGCACCAACAACCAATACACTGTAGATGGACGGTTTAGCAACTGCTCGGATGTGTTCAATGCCCCCGGTGTGCTGCCGATCGTGAGCTATCTCGACTCCCTGCCTTACGCAGTCGAGGCGAATTGCGACGAGGGCCACTACTACATGCTGAACAACACCAATCCGGGCTTTCTGCCCAATGGAGTAATCGACACGAGCAACATTTCGAAGGGTACTTCAATCCCGCCGAGCAGCGTGCGGACGATTGGCGATGCCCTCAACGACAAGAACATCTCCTGGGCTTATTACGGGGGCGCCTATAACGCCGCCGTGAATCTCGCCAACGGGTCGAAAAACCCGGCCGATGCAGTCGGCGCCGCCTACTGCAACATCTGCAACTTCGAGTCCTATGCGTCCTCGATCATGGGGGACACGGGACAGCGAACGACGCACATCAAGGACGCCATCGATTTCTACGCCGCAGTCAGCAACGGCACCTTGCCCGCGGTGTCTTTCGTCAAACCCGACGGGCTGCTCGACGGTCATCCGGCAACCTCGAAAGTCGATTTGCTCGAGGGCATGCTGCAGAAGATCCTCGACACGCTCGACGGCAATCCCTCACTGAAGGCGGAGACGGCCCTCTTCATCACCTTTGATGAAGGCGGCGGCTACTACGACAGCGGCTTCATCCAGCCTCTCGATTTCTTCGGCGACGGGCCGCGCATCCCGTTGCTCGTCGTGTCGCCTTACTCGACAGGCGGGCATGTCGTTCACAGCTACAACGACCACGCCTCGATCCTCAAATTCATCGAGCGTAATTGGCACCTCGCGCCGCTCACCGGGCGTAGCCGCGACAATCTGCCGAACCCCCACGCCGATAAGGACAATCCCTACGTGCCGTCGAACAGCCCGGCGATTGGCGATCTGTTCGACATGTTCGATTTCGGCCACCAGAAGCACAGCTGATCCGCACCGACCGGCACCCGGCGAAGCACACGCGCCCGCCGCCGCGCGCCGGAATTTCCGCGGGCGACATCTTATTGGAGGAAATGATCGATGCAAATCAGGCATCTGCATAAGTACAAGCTGTTGTGCGGCGTGGCGATCTGCGCCATAGCCATCAACAGCATGGCACCGGTTGCTGCCGCTGCGGCTGCCGGGGAGAGCGGCAGTAACGATGGCAACACGACGACACCGATCAAGCACGTCATCGTCATCATCGGCGAGAACCGCAGCTTCGATCACCTGTTCGCTACCTATAAGCCGGTCAAGAGCGGGGAGACCGTGTTGAACCTGCTGTCGGAGGGCATCGTCAAGGCTGACGGCACGCCGGGAGCGAACTATACAAAGTTCCCTCAGCTTCAGACGCTGAACACGGTTACCTATCAGATCAGCCCTACCAATAAGACCAAATACACGACCCTGCGGGCTCCCTTGGCTCCCACCGGCGGATTTCTCAACGGGGACGCGCCATTCACGAATATCGAGGATGCCACCACATACGAGAACGGGTTATTGTTAAGCGATTACATATATCTGACGACGGGAGGGGTTCCCCCGGCGATCCAGGGTAACCCGGACATCCGGATCATGTACGACGGCAACAACGTCTTCAACCTTCCGCCGGGCCCGTACCAGCTGACCCCAGGCGTCGCCTACGACGACTACGCCGAAAGTCCGGTGCATCGCTTCTACCAAATGTGGCAGCAGCTCGACTGCAGCGCCGCTCAAGGTTGCTTGAACGACCTCTTTCCATGGGTCGAAGCGACGGTCGGCTCCGGCAGCAACGGCAAGCCGCCGCCGCCGAACTTTGACTATAAAGAGGGTGCCACGTCGATGGGCTTCTACAACGTCCAGCAAGGCGACGTGCCCTATCTCAAGACGCTCGCCGACACCTATTCGATGAGCGACAATTATCATCAGCCGGTGAGCGGCGGGACTGCCGCCCAACATATCATGCTCGGCACCGGCGACGCGATCTGGTTCAGCGATGGCAACGGCAATCCTCTGCAGCCGCCGCACAATCAGAAGGTCGCGAGCGGAAGCCCGAACGCCGGGGTCGTCGACGAAATCGAGAACCCAAACCCGCTAGCCAACACCAACAACTGGTACATCCAGGACGGCTATGGCGGCGGCTCCTTCGGTGAGAAATCTTTTGGCGGCGGCACCTACACCGCCTGCGCGGACACTTCGCAGCCGGGCGTCAAGGCGATCGTCGACTATCTGAAAGCGAGTAAGGTGAAGCCGAATTGCCAAGCGGGGCACTACTACCTCCTTAACAATTATAATCCGGGCTATTACGGCGATGGCACCAACGCTTACGCCGATATCCGCAACCCGGCACAGACGGTGTTCACAATCCCGCCATCGAGTGTCAGAAACATCGGCGATGCCCTGCTGAAGAAGAAGGTCTCGTTCGCCTATTTCGGCGACCAGTTCAACCCATACCTCGCCAATCCCGATAACAATTATGTCACCCCCGACAATACGTATTGTAACATCTGTAACTTCTTCCAGTACTCAACCTCGATCATGACCAATGAGAAAGTGCGGGCAGCGGCTCTGCAGGACACCATCGATCTCTACGCGGATTTGATGAGCTGCAACTCGACGAGCTGCAATTTGCCGGCGGTGTCGTTCGTCAAGCCGAGCGGCTATCTCGACGGCCACCCGGCTTCCTCGAAGGTCAATCTCCTCGAAGGCTTCATCAAAAAGATCGTCGAGATGACTCAGGCAAACCCGACACTCTCGGCCGATACGGCGATCTTCATCACCATGGATGAAGGTGGTGGATACTACGATTCGGGCTACGTGCAGCCGCTCGACTATTTCGGCGACGGGACGCGCATTCCGATGATCGTGGTTTCGCCTTATAGCACAGGCGGGCACATCTCGCACACCTACACCGACCACGTCTCGGTTTTAAAGTTTATCGAGGCGAACTGGAATGTTCCGCCGATCACCAAACGCAGCCGCGACAATCTGCCGAACCCGATCCAAACCGGAGCGGACCCCTATAAGCCGACAAACGGGCCGGCGATCGGCGATCTGATGGACCTGTTCAATTTCCCCTCCTAAGCCGAAAAAACTGGAGCCGGTCTCGGAAACGAGGCCGGTTCTTTTTTGTCTAAAGCTCAGCCGATCACGCCCTCAACGCGCATCGCGCAAATCTCGGCATCGGAGTAGCCCGCGGCCCGCAGTAGCTCCTCGCTGTGCTCGCCGACGGCGGGAGCAGGGCGCGGCCTTGCCTTCTGCTGGCCTCTGATCCAGATCGGGCTATTGACGGTCAGCGAGCTGCCGTCGGCAAACGGCACCACAGCCTCGCTGGCGAGGATCTGCGCGTCGCCGGCAATCTCGTCCATATCGGCGACGATGCCGAAAATCAGCCCCGCAGTGTCGAGGATCGCGCGCCATTCGGCTTGATCCTTGGTCGCGAAGATCCCGTCGAGGATCTGGATCAGCTCATGCGCATGCGCCTCGCGCGACGCGATCGTGGCGAAGCGCGGATCGTCCAGCAAGCTGAGCCCCAGACATTCCTTCAGCTTCTCCCAGCGCCATTCGTCGGCGGCGATCGACAGCAACAGCCAACGCCCGTCACGGCAACGGTAATGGACCCGGAGCGCATTGAGCCCGCGCTCGCGCGGCGGCTGGGGTACCACCTTCTCGCCGCACAGTGCCGCCTGCACTGAGCAGCCGTTGGCCCAGAGGCCATTGGCCAGCAAGGACGAGCCGACGTAGCCGCCTTTGCCGGTGCGTTCGCGCTGATAGAGTGCCGTGACGATAGCCCCATAGGTCGCCATCGCCGAGGGATGGTCGCCCATCCCCGGCAGGGATCGCGCCGGCGACGCCTCCTCCCCGGCGCGCACCAGATGCATCAAACCGGAGCGCGCCCACCACGCGGTCGCATCAAACCCCGGCTTGTCGGCCTCCGGGCCCGTCTCGCCATAGCCGGTGAACGAGGCGTAGATCAGCCGCTCGTTGAGCGGCGCCAGATCCTCATAGGTGATGCCGAGCCGACGGCGCACGGGCGGCGGGTAGTTGGTGATGAACACGTCGGCGTCGGCGACCAGCCGGCGCAGCACAGCCTGCCCCGCCGGCGCGCGGAGGTCGAGCGCCAGGCTCTTCTTGTTGCGCCCGTCGAGCACAAAGCCCGGATTGCTCGCCAGCCCCGGCCCGACCGGCGGTGTCGCACGCCGGCGGTAAGGGTCGCCCGTCCCCGGCGGCTCGATCTTGATCACTTCGGCGCCGAAATCCGACATCACGGTCGCCGCCGCCGGGCCGGCGATAAAGCTCGCGCAATCGAGCACCTTCAAGCCGTCGAAGACGCGCTCAGCCATCGCCGACCCCTTTGTCAAACCGCGAGGCGGAACGCGTCGCCGTCACGCACGACATGACCGGCCGTGCGGCCGGCAAAATGCGTACCAATGACCAAGGTCGGCGTCCCGGCCAGGCTGGTCAACATTGCTTCGCGGGTGCGGCGCGCCTCGACCGGATCCGAATCCGCGGTCGAGGACCACTCCGGCCGCGCGATCTGGCAGGGATGGTGCATAAAGTCACCGGTAATCAGCGCCGCCTCGGCCTGCGAGGCGATCCGGACGCTGACGTGACCTGGTGTGTGGCCCACAGTCGGCACGAGGCAGATTTCGTCACAGATCCGGTGATCGGTCTCGACGAGATCAACGAGGCCCGCGTCCCAGACCGGTCCCACCGAGTCCGCGAGGACCGTGATCATGTCTTCCCGCTCGGCTCGGCTCGTCCAGTGCGCGTACTCGACGCGGCCCATCAGGTAACGCGCATTGGGAAAGCTCGGAACCCAGCGGCCGTCGGCTAGCATCGTATTCCACCCGACATGATCGACGTGGAGATGGGTGCAGACAACCGTGTCGATCGTCTCACGCGGATAACCGGCAGCGGCGAGATCCGCGAGGAAACTCGTCTGCAGCTTGTTCCAGGTCGGGATGCGGCGGTTTTCTTTGTCGTTACCAAGACAGGTGTCGACAATGATGCGGCGGCTCGGCGTTTCGACGACGAGAGAGTGGATGCTCATCTTCAGGCGGCCGCGTTCATCAGCGAAATCGGGCTGCAACCAACCAATCGGAAGCACAGCCTCGTAAGTCGCCTGGGGCAGGATGAACCGGCTGCCACCGGTGACTTCGAGCTCGACGATCTTGGTGACCGTGACCTCGCCGACCCGCCACTTCATGATTTCTGGCGCCGCGCTACTGCACCTGCAACAGCTCTACGTCGAAGATCAAGGTCGCGTTGGGCGGGATCGCCCCGCCGGCGCCGCGCGCGCCGTAGCCGAGCTCGGGCGGAATAGTCAGAGTGCGCTTGCCGCCGACCTTCATGCCGGCCACCCCCTCGTCCCAGCCGGCAATGACCTGGTGCTGGCCGAGCGTGAACTGGAAAGGCTGGCCGCGGTCGAGCGAGCTGTCGAACTTCTTACCCTTGGCGCCGTTGTCCCACAGCCACCCGGTGTAGTGCACGGAGACCTTTTTGCCCGCCGTCGCCGTCGTGCCGTCGCCGGTTTTGGTGTCGGTGTACTTAAGTCCGTCCGGCATCTCGATCACCTGGTTGTCGGCCGCGTCGGATCGCCCGGCAGGCGTGAAGGCGGCGATGATGGCGAGCGCCACAGCGGCGCCGGCAAGTCGGAGCGGTATCATGATTCCCCCGGGGTTGATAGCGAACGCGAATGCGCCGGGTTGTAGACGATGACGCGCTGCCGGGGAACCGAGTATCGTGACGATCGGTATGCTCTCTTCCTCCAAGACAACGCTTCATCGTCGTTGACGGTGGCCGAGAAATGCGCAAATGTTGGCGCATAGTCGGAGATATCCGTTGCCCAAGCCCGCCCTTAAGACGAACCGAACCAGGGTTGTGGCACGATTGGAACGGGAGGGATGGATAGCCCGGCACGGCGGCGGCCACGACGTTTACAAGCATCCTTCGAAGCCGGGCCGAATTATTGTGGCCCGCCACCGGACCCTGTCGATCGGGTCGCCCGGGTGATCGCGAAGGCTGCAGGCTGGGCCGATTAAGAGGGAAACCAACGACGGCGCGATATTTCGCATTGGTGGACGGTAGGGCCGGTGCCTACGGTGTAACCGTCCCCGATCTCCCCGGCTGTACATCGGGGGGCAGCACGACGGACGAAGCGCTCCGCAACGCCGTCGAGGCCGTGCGTCTATGGGCTGAGGCTGCGATCGCGGACGGCGAGGAACTACCGCAGCCGCGATCCGCCGAAAACTTGCGCGCCGATCCCGAGGTTGGCAACGCGATCGCCGAAGGTGCCGCTCTCGCAATCGTGCCTTTGCTGCTCGACATGGGGCGTCCGGCCAAGGCCAATCTGTCGATCGACGCCGGGCTCCTCGCAGCCATCGACGAGGCCGCGAAAGCGCGCGGTCTGACGCGGTCCGCATTCCTGGCGAGCGCTGCGCGAGAGAAGATCGAAAGCGGGAGCTAGAGCCGACGGATCAAACCAAGAAACAGCGGGTCAGCGCGGGAGGAGATTGCAATGTCGGGCCACCGCCCATCGAGAGGGCAGGCGACGGTGCGGGATCAGGTCTTTGACCTCTTCCGCGCCTTCGGGATGACGACGATTTTCGGCAATCCGGGATCGACGGAATTGCCGATGTTCCGCGATTTTCCCGCCGATTTCCGCTACGTGCTCGGCCTCCAAGAAATCGTGGCGGTCGGCATGGCGGACGGCTATGCCCAGGCGACCCGCAATGCCGGGTTGGTGAATTTGCACTCCGCCACCGGTGTCGGCCACTCCCTGGGTGCGGTCTTCACCGCCTACAAGAACCAGGCCCCGCTGGTGATCATTGCCGGCCAGCAGGCGCGCTCGATCCTGCCCTTCGAGCCGTTTCTGTTCGCCGAAAGGGCAGCCGAGTTCCCGCGGCCTTACGTCAAGTGGAGCTGCGAGCCGGCGCGGGCCGAGGATGTCCCGAGGGCGATCGCCCGCGCCTATTACACCGCGATGCAGCCGCCGCGCGGGCCGACCTTTGTCTCGGTCCCGGTCGACGATTGGGACCGCCTCTGCGACCCGGTCGAGCCGCGCCGGCCCGCCACGGTTGTGCGCGGTGACCCGGAATTGCTGGCGGAGGCGGCCGGGGCGCTGAGCGCGTGCGAGCGTCCGGCCTTTGTCGTTGGCGCTTCGGTGGCGCGAGATGATGCCTGGGACGAGGTCGTGGCTCTCGCCGAACGGCACCGGGCGACGGTGTGGGCCAGCCCCAATTCGGGCCGCAACAGCTTTCCCGAGGACCATCCTTTATTCGCCGGCTTCCTCCCCGCGGACCGCGAGAAAATCGTGGCGAGCCTCGCAGGCCACGACCTGATCCTGGTGCTCGGGGCGCCCGTTTTCACCTACCACGTCGAGGGTTTCGGGCCGCACATTCCGGATGGCGCCCGCCTGTTCCAGCTGGTCGACGATCCGGCGGTCGCGGCCTGGGCGCCGGTCGGCCGCGCCATCGTGACCGGCCTGAAATTCGGTATCCGCGACCTGCTGGACGGGCCGGATCCTCGACCCCGCTCGTCACCTGCCGTGCGCATGCCGAGACTTGGGTTGTCCGGCCCGGCCCTGACCGACAAATATCTGATGCAGCAGGTCGCATTGCTGCGCCCCAGCGGGAGCGTCATCGTCGAAGAGGCGCCGAGCAGCCGCGCGGCGATGCATGATCATCTGCCGATCGTCGACCGCGATGGCTTCTACACCTGCGCGAGCGGCGGTCTCGGGCATGGCTTGCCGGCCGCGATCGGCATCGCGCTGGCGCGCCCGCGGGAGAAGGTCATCGCGCTCTTGGGCGACGGTTCCAGCATGTACGCGATCCAGGGGCTGTGGACGGCGGCCCAGCTGGGCTTAGGGATGACCTTCGTCATCATCAAGAACCGGCGCTACGAGGCGCTACTGGAATTCGGCCGGCACTTCGGTCTGCAGCGCACCATCGGTACGAGCCTCCCCAACATCGATTTCTGCGCATTGGCGCGGGGTCAGGGCGTCAAGGCGATCTCGATCGACCGCCACGAGGCGCTCGACGACGCGCTGCGCACCGCCTTTGCCGCCGTCACGGAGCCGACCCTGGTGGAAGTGGCCGTCGATTGAGATGCGAGCGCGGGAAGGGGATGGGGCCAGTTACCGCGCGAACCCCGTGCCCGTCAGCTTGAAGACAACACCGCACCCGTAATTAGAGCATGGTCCTTGCGGATTGCTGACATTGCCGCCGAACTGGGTCGTGCCGTAAAGCGCCCCGGTCTCGTCGGCGCTAAGCCCAGCGTCGGCGTTTCCACCGTCGCTGCCACCCGAGAAGCTCCAGAGCACGGTCTCGGTCCAAACAGTCTGACCGCGGGCAGGCGGCGTCAGCTTGAAGACAACGCCGCAGGCACCAAAAAAGCATACAGGAGTAGGAACGCCGCCGCGTTCCGTCGTTCCGTAAAGTGCGCCCTTCTCGTCGGCTATCAGCGGGGCCGAAGGGAGGGCTCCGTCGCTGCCCCCTGTGAAGGTCCAAAGCGTCGTCAATTTCCAAGCGGTCTTGTGATCGCCAGGAGGCGTCAGCCTGAAAACTGTGCCGCAACCGCCGAAACAGTTGTTGGAACCGCCGCCCGCCGTCGTTCCATAAAGTGCCCCGCTCTCGTCGGCGATGAGTCCGGCAAAAAAGGGACCGGCACCATCGCTGCAGTTGGGTTGAGTGCAGAAACTGTAGAGCACGGTTCTGGTCCAGCCGGTCTGGCCACGAGCGGGCGGCGTCAGTTTGAAGACAACACCGGCGCCGGACTTGCCGCCCCCCGCCGTCGTTCCATAAAGTGCCCCCGAATCGTCGGCGAGCAGCCTGCCCATAGGGTTGGCACCGTCGTCGCCCGAAAAGGTCCAAATCGTGTTTAGGGTCTGATCGGCCGGATCGATCTTGAAGACCGTGCCGCTGCCGGAAGCGCCGCCGCCCGCGTATGTCGTTCCATAAAGCGCCCCCGTCTCCTCGTCGGCGACCAGCGCGGCCGCAGGGGAAGCACCGTCGCTGCCCCCCGTAAAAGTCCACAACGTGGTCAAGGTGTGATCGGTCACCCTGAAGACGGTGCCGTTGCCGGAAGCGCCGCAGAAACTCGTTGTTCCATAAAGTCTCGCGCTCGGTAAGGGACTCTCGGTCCGCGCGAAAAGTTCGGCATAAGGGTTGCAACCGTCACTGCCTCCCGAGAAGCTGTAGAGCACGTCCTCCTTCCAACCGGTCTGAAAAACAATCGGAGGCGTGAGCTTGAAGACAGTGCCGTTGCCCAAAGAGCCGCCATAGCCCGTCGTTCCATAAAGCGCTCCCCTCTCGTCGGCGATGACCGCGGCATATGGCGAATCACCGTCGGGGCTGCCCGAGAAGGTCCAGAGGACCGTCTCTTTGACCCCAGTATCAGCCTGAGACGCCGAACTGGTGAATACGAGCGCCGCCGCCGCGAACGGCAAGCAAAGAGGTACGATTGCCCCGCGCAGCGCCTTCAACGCGATGCGTATGCCGTATCCCATCGGTTTCCTCCCTCGGCACGAGAAAGTTGCAGTTTGATCTGCCGCGTTCCTTTACGGCGTCTGCCGCCGTTAACATGTCGTGCCAGCATGCAGCATAGGCCCGTTCCGCGGCCGAGGGAAACAATAAGTTGGGCCGGCTCTCCGGTTTTCATCGACGGGGTTATCGGCAGCCGCATTCGCCCCGAGGGCTACCGCGGGAGGCGCAAGGCTTTGCCGTGGTCGCGGCTTCTCAATCGCGAAGCGTGCGCCGCCTTATGCCAGAGCCTTGACGTCGTCGACGGTCTTCTGCGGTTCGGGGCGGCGCTCGTAATCGGGATCGACATCCGCTGCACGAACGACACCGCTGCGGTCGACCACGAACCGTCCCGGCATCGGTAAGGTCCAGCTCGGCTCGCCATTACCAACCGCGAGGTCAAGGCCAAAGCTTAGGTAGACCGCCTTTAGATCATCGGGCAATGTGAACCTGAGACCGAGCTTCGCGGCGTAGGCGTTGCCCGGGTCGGACAGCAGATCGAAGCTGACCTTCTGCTTTTCGATCAGAGACCGGCTGGCTTCCGCCAGTTGCGGCGTAATCGCTACGATTGTCGCGTCAAGTCCCTTGAGGGTGCCCGCCACTTGCTGCAAAGCATACAGCTCTGCGACGCAGTAGGGTCACCAGGTACCACGGAACACCGTCAGGACCAGCGGCCCGCCCGCCAAAAGCTCGGACGAGCGCACCTCCTGTCCAAATGCGCTCTTGAGCGCGAAAGGAGGCAGCCGATCGCCCACTTTGATCACACCGTCCAAAATGCCCGAAGAGCGCAGGTCATCCGTGGCGCGGTGCATGATCGCGCGCTTGTCCGGCGGTATACGTTTGTCGGCGCCTTCTCGTATCGTACCCAGTCGTTCGGCAAGCGTCATGGGCTTCTCCTGGTAAAGACGCTTCGGAACCCGTCAGCGCCTATGATGGTAGCGGGCCGCAGTCGTTTTGGGAATTCGCAACTCGTTCACGCGTAGACGAACGAACCGTCGTCGAGGTCGGCGGCGGGAAACTGATCCTTCTCGGTCCAATAGTCCTGGGTGTGCTGCCATTCGGGCTTGTCGCCCCGTTTCGGCAGCAGGTGCATGCCGCGCATCATATAGCCGGGGTTGAAGTTCTCCGGGTCGATCCAGGGCAGCAGAGGCATGTTCGGGTCCTCGGGCCGCAGCGCCGGCGTCGCCTGCCGCACGCCTTTCTCCTTCATGTGATTGAGCAGACGGCATACGAAGTCGGCGACCAAATCTGCCCGCAAGGTCCAGCTTGCGCGGAAATACCCGAACACCCAAGCCATGTTGGGCACCCCGGTGAACATCATGCCGCGATAGGTGACCGTGTCGGAAAAGACCAGCGGCTTGCCGTCGATGTCGAAGTCGATGTCGCCCAGCACATTGAGATTGAAGCCGGTGGCCGTGATGATGATGTCGGCTTCGAGCGCTTCTCCCGACTTCAACAAGATGCCGGTTTCGGTGAAGCTCTCGATTTCGTCGGTGACGACCGATGCCTTGCCGGCATGGATCGCCTCCAAGAAGTCGCCGTCCGGCACAAAGGCGATGCGTTGCCGCCACGGCCGGTAGCGCGGCGTGAAGTGGGTCGCCACATCATAGTCGGGCCCGAGATGGGCGCGCACCCCGGCGAGCAATTCCTGCTTGACGATTTCCGGCTCGGTGAACGAGCGGCGGGTGAACACCGACTGCTCGCGCAGGATCTTCCGGCGCACGATCTCGTGGATCCATGTCTCGTCGATACCGAGTTCGCGCAATTCGTCGGCGATCGGGACCGCATTGCGGCCGGTCCTGAAAAAGGTCGGCGAACGCTGCAGCATCGTGACGTGCCCGCACTCGGCCGCAATCGCCGGGATCAAGGTCGCCGCCGTCGCACCCGAGCCGATGACGACGATGGTCTTACCCGCATAGTCGAGATCCTCCGGCCAATTCTGCGGGTGAACGATCCGGCCTTTGAAGTCCTTCATTCCCCTCCATTCCGGGGTGTAGCCCTCGGAATGGCGGTAATAGCCCTGGCACATCCATAGGAAATTCGCAGTGAAACGCACCGTTTCGCCGGTGTCGGTCCGGGTACCTTCGAGCCCCCAGAGCTTGTCGCTGCTCGACCAGCGGGCCGACGAGATCGTGTGCCGATAGCGGATGTAGCGATCGAGCCCGTTCTCGGCGATGACGTCGCCCATGTAGTCGAGGATCTCGGCCCTGGTCGCGATCGGAGCACTCGTCCACGGTTTGAAGCGATAACCGAAGGTGTAAAGGTCGCTGTCGGACCGGGTGCCCGGGTAGCGGTGGGTGAGCCACGTGCCGCCGAAGCTTTCCAGCGCTTCGAGAACGACAAAGCTCGTACCGGGGCACTGCTTGGTGAGATGATACGCCCCGCCGATCCCGGAGATTCCGGCCCCGACGATCACGACGTCGAAGTGTTCGATCTGCTGCGGTGCGGCTTCGGCGAGCTTTGCCGTCTCGGTCATGAGGGCCTTACTCGATTTGTGGTGGGGGTTGGCAGATGGGATCTCTAGTTGAGCCTGAATATGGCGCGCTCGTCGCGGCACGGAAGGCCTGTCGGATATGCGTCGAGCGCAGCCCCGGCAAGATCCGCAGCTGCGCCGAATTCGATTTTGACCCCGACGTCGTCAGCCATTGGGAGGCGTGGCTCGGTCATACGAGGCCCAAGCTGCTCGCCGTCGGGCAGGATTTCGGCAATGTGGGTTATTTCGTCCGCAACCGCGGCCGCGACGACCCGAATAACAAGACCAACGACAATCTGCGAAAACTGCTCACGGAGGCAGGGTTTAATGTGACTGATCCTCGGGAATTCGACGGCAATACGACGGTCTTTCTTACCAACTCCATCCTCTGCATCAAAGAAGGGCCTATGGATGGAGCTGTTAGGCCGAGCTGGGTCGATGCTTGCGCCGACAAACACCTTCGCCCGCTGGTCAGTTACCTGGGACCGCCGATCGTCGTCGGAATGGGAAGCTGCGGATGGCGGGCGGTGCGCCGGGTATTCGCATTGGAGAACGCGCCCGCGCGCATTTCACATGCCGCCGGTTCGTCCTGGTCCGCGGCGGGGACGCGCGTCTTCGCGGTCGGCCATCCGGGCCCGCAGGGGCTCACCAACCGCCCCTGGCCGCAACAGCTCGCCGATTGGCGGCGGATCGGAGTGGCAGTTGCCGCAGCTCTGGGTCGGCAGGGCGGTCATGGCTACGGTCCCTAGCATTCGACCGGCGCGGGCGGAGGAAGCACCAGCGCTCTCGGAGCTTTGCGTCCGATCAAAAGCCGCGTGGGGCTACGACGAGACCTTCATGGCGCTCGCGCGCGAAGCCCTCGAAGTGAGCCCCGAGCAAATTGCGGCGGGAGACGTGTGGGTCGCGACGGCGCAGGCCGGAGGTCTTGCCGGCGTGGTGGCGCTCGGGCCGAGCGAGGATCCCAACACCCTCGACCTCGACAAGCTCTTTGTCGAGCCCCGGCAGATCCGCACGGGTGTGGGTCGCGCGCTGCTCGCTCATGCGATTATCGAGGCAAGGCACCGGGGTGCCGAGCGGCTGACAATTCTCGCCGATCCTTACGCCGCGGGTTTCTATGAGCGCCACGGCGCGCGACTGATCGGCGAGGCGCCATCCGACGCGATCCCCGGCCGCTCGCTGCCGCTCTACGAAGTAAAGCTCGATTGACGATGCGCCGCAACGAACTGGAACCGGCATGCCTCTCAACATCAAGGACCCTGCGACCGAAAAGTTCGTGCGCGAACTCGCCGCGGCCGCCGGAGAATCGGTTACGACCGCCGTGCGCAGAGCCGCCGAAGAACGCCTACAGCGGGTTCGGCGGCAACAATCTGGACGCAGCCTCGCCGCGGAGATCCTTGAGATCGGCAGGCGCTGCGCGGCCTTGCCGGATCTCGACGCACGCACGGCGGGCGAGATTCTCGGCTATGACGAACACGGACTGCCGCGCTGATGGTTATCGCTAGTTCGACGACTTCTCTCGAACGGAAATCGACAGTGTTCCGCTGTTGCCGGCGCCCGATTAGTCGATGACCTCGTCGGCGCGGGCGAGGATCGATGGCGGGACGGTCAGGCCCAGCGCCTTGGCGGTGTTGAGATTGACGACTAGCTCGAATGTCGTCGGCTGCTGCACGGGCAGATCGGCGGGCTTGGCACCCTTGAGAATCTTTCCGACATAAATGCCGACCTGGCGATAGAGAGCCGAGAGGCTCACTCCATAGCTGATCAGGCCGCCGGCCGCGGCAAATACTCGCAAATGATAAACCGCTGGAATGGCATGGCGCGCCGCTAGCGCCACGAGCTGGTCGTGCCGGTCGGCGAAGAACGAGTCGTTGCCGACCATGAGTGCGTCGGCATGCAGATTGCCGAGAGAGGCGAAGGCGGCGTCGATCTCGCTGCCGGTGCCGGCCCTTAAGACGGAGAGCTGCACACCTTTCGTTCGTGCTGCTTCGAGCACGTCTCGCATCGTGTATTCAGTCTGGGCATTGTCCGGGTTGACGAGTAGGGCGAACACTCTGGCCTGGGGAACCAGCTCGGAAAGCGCCTCGAAGCGCTTGGGATTCAGCTCGGTTGCCATGCCGCTGAAGCCGGTGAGATTGCCGCCCGGCCGGGCTAGGCTGGCGACCAGCCCGCGCCCGACCGGGTCGCCGCCAGCGCTGAAGACGATCGGGATCGTCGATGTTGCGCCTTTCGCCGCCACCGCCGAAGGGTCACCGCCAGCTGCCACGATCACGTCGACCTTGCGGCCGACGAGGTCGGCGGCCAATGCGGGCAGCCGATCATTGCGGCCCTCCGCCCAGCGATATTCGATCGCTACGTCTTGGCTCTCGACATATCCGGTTTCGCTCAACCCCTGGCGAAACGCGGCCACAAGCGAGTCTGCAAACGCACTGGGCGAAGCGCTGCTGAGGTAGCCGATCACCGGCATCGCCTTCTGCTGGGCGCGCAGCGCGCGCGGCGCCGTCATCCCACGCGCCAGGAACAGGATGATCAGGTCGCGGCGGTTCATTCGATGACCTCGTCGGCGCGGGCGAGAATCGCAGGCGGGATCGTCAGACCGAGCTCTCGCGCGGTCTTGAGGTTGACGACGAAATCGAACCTGACCGGCTCCTGGATCGGCAAGTCGCCGGGTTTGGCTCCCTTCAGGATGCGATCGACATAGCTGGCGGCCCGGCGAAAGTTGTCCGAGATATTTGCTCCGTAGGCGATCAGGCCACCGTCGTCTGCAAACTCTCGCTCGGCGTAGATCGCCGGCAGGCGTGCCGAATTGACGAGAGCCAGGACATCTCGACGGTGGTTCCAGAACATGCCGTCTTGCATGACCACCACAGCGTTCGCATCGATAAAGGCGGGCGGGCGAAGCGCGAGAAGGGCCTCGACGCTCTCCGCCTCGACACGGGTGATGATCGGCAAACCGAGCGACCGCGCCGCCTCCTCGGTCATCTGCAAATACGCCTTCGAGGCGGGGTTAGCGGGATTGAGCAAAACGGCTAGCGCCGAGATATCCGGCAAGGCCGTCCGCAGCACCTCCAACCGCTTGGCTGTGAGCTCCGGTGTCATCAAGGTAAACCCAGTGACGTTGGCGCGTGGCCGTGCCAGGCTCCCAACGAGGCCGAACAGCGCGGGGTCGACGCCGATCGTCACGATGGGGATCTCCCTGGTCGCTTCCATCGCAATGCGGGCGGCGGGACCGCTGGACGTCACGATCACATCGACCGGTAGATTCACCAGCTCCTGCCCCAGCTTCGGGAGGAGAGGCCAATCGAAATGGGCCAATCGGAATTCGAGGATGATGCTGCGACCTTCGACATAGCCGAGCTCGCGAAGCCCCGATCTGAACGCGTCGAAGAATGTCGTCTTGTCGCTCTCGGCGGGGGCCAGGATGCCAACCCGCGGGATCTTCCCCGAAGCTTGCTGTGCGGACGACAGTTTGGGCGCGACGAGCAGGCTGGCGAGCCCAGCGATCACGACGCGGCGCCTCATGCCATGACCTCGTCGGCGCGGTGCCGCTCTCCCTGTCCCCGGTCTTCATTGCGCGTCCCCGACGGCTCGCCAGTTACCCGCAGTTTAACCGGGGCGCCTTCGCTTTAACATGTGATTGCCGACGCCGGCGCTGGGACTGTGCAGCAGCCATTTGTGCGCCGCCATCTTCACGTCGAGATCGAGGCGTAGGCTGCGCACCGGATGGAGGCGGGCGGCTCGGCCGTGGCCCTCACAGGGAATAGGCGACGATCGCTCGCGCTTTCCCGGCTCTTTCCCGGTTTTGCCGCTTTTTCCCGGATTTTGGCGTCACGAAACCGTCAAAAATTCCCGGTTAGTCATGCCGAAATCGATCACCTTGGTTCGTAAGGATATGAAATATTTAATGTTCTCGCAATGGCTCGGGCCTCGCTGCGATTTTTTTCCCGGATTTTCCCGCATAACCGGGAAAAATTCTCGAAGGAGCTGAAAATGGACACACCGCCGTACCGGGAGTAGCCTCAAGCTCCAAGACGGCGCTTTATGGGAGGACGACGATGGCGGCGCTCGATGACATCCTGGAGCCGGGGCCGGCGGAACGCTTGGCGACAAACTTCGTCTTCACCGAAGGCCCGTCGTGGCACCCCGACGGCTTCTACTATTTCGTCGACATCCGTCGCAGCCTCTTGTTCCGCCTGCGGCTGGGTCAGACACCGGAGGTCGTGCGCAGCGAAACCGGCGAGGGCAACGGCACGACCTTTGATCTGCAGGGACGTCTCGTGATCTGCGAAGGCGGCAACCGGCGCGTCGCTCGGATCGCGGCCGACGGCAGCGTCGCGGTGCTGATGGACCGCTACCAGGGCAAGCGGATCAACCGGCCCAACGACGTCGTCTGTCGGTCGGACGGCAGCATCTGGTTCACCGACCCCGGTCTGCGCATCCCGCTCGCCGAAAAAGAGCTGACCCATTCCGGGGTCTATCGGATCATGCCCGACGGGACGAAACGCCTCGTCGCCGAATTCGAATACCCGAACGGGCTCGCCTTTTCGCCGGACGAGCGCACCCTCTACGTCGCCAACACCCGCCAGGCACAATACATCCACGCAATCGAGCTCGATGCCGAGGGCGACATGGTGCGGCGGCGCATCTTTGCCGACATGTCGTCCGAGGAGACCGACGGCGTGCCCGACGGCATGAAGGTCGATGTCGAAGGCCGGGTATTCTGCACCGGCCCGGGCGGGACCTGGGTGTTCGCGCCCGACGGTGCTAGGATCGGCATCATCCGCACGCCGGAGATCCCGGCCAACCTTTGCTTTGGCGGCGCTGATCTGAAGACGATCTTCTTCACCGCTCGGACCTCGGTCTACACCATGCGCAGCAAGGTGCCGGGACAGCCGCATCCGTGGTACCGCGTCAGGGCCAAGTAGGTCGAGGAGAGCCACCATGAAAGTCGGAATTGCGCTCAACATGCTGTCCGAGCCGCCGCGCCCCGACGTGGCCGTCGTCTCCGACCATCTGGCGATGGGCGATCTCGCCGAGCCGCTCGGCTTCGACTCGCTGTTCGCGCTCGAGCACCACTTCACCGGTTATGCGATGTCGCCGGCACCGCTCGAGCTGCTGGCTTATTTCGCCGGGCGCACCAAGCGGATCATCTTCGGGACCGCGGTCATCGTCTTGCCATGGCACGATCCGATCCGCGTCGCCGAGGAGATCGCACTCCTCGACATTCTCAGCGGCGGGCGCTGCCTGTTCGGCTTTGGCCGGGGTGCCGCGAGCGTCGAATACGCGGGCTTCCGCATCCCGATGAGCGAGGCGCGGCCCCGCTTTGCCGAGGCCGCGCAATTGATCCGCAAGGCATTGCGCGAGCCTGAATTCGAGTGGCACGGCGAATTCTATCAGATCCCGCGCACCTCGATCCGGCCGCGCCCGATCTCGCATCCCGAAGAGCGCTTCTTTGCCTCCTCGGTCAGCCCGGAATCGGCCGAGATCATGGCCAAGCTCGGCTTCGGCATATTGGTCGTCATGCAGAACGAATGGCCGAAAGCCGCCGAAAGCATCGTCAACTACCGCGAGATTGCGCTGAGTGTCGGAAACAGCCCGCCGCCGCCGATCATCCTGACCAATGTCTCGTGCGCCGAGAGCCGCACCGAGGCGCACGACCGGGCGATGAATTGGCTCGGCAAGAAATGGCAGTCGATCGACGACCATTACCATTTCTCCGATGGCCACCTCGCCACGGTCAAAGGCTATGAAACCTATGGCAAGATGGCCAAGACCTATGCCCGCCTGCAGGACGAGCAGGAACGGGTCAGGGCGACCGAGTTCTACGTCAAGATCCAGATCGTCGGCACGCCAGAGGACTGCATCGAGCAGATCGCCGAATTGCAGCGGCTGACCGGGACCGATCATCTGGTCACCGAGTTTTCGTACGGCGGCATCCCGCACGACGACGCGGAAAAGAACATGCGCCTTTTCGCGAGCCGGGTGCTGCCGGCGCTGCAAAATGACGCCGCGTTCGCAGCACCCTCCGCCCCGGTAGCGGCGCCGCAGGGTGCGGCCAAAACGGACCTCTTCGCCCCGGCGTAAGCGGTCCTACTCGCGGAACTGCGCGGCCCGCCATCTGACGGCGGCGGGCACGCCCTCGCGGGCGACGATCTCGCGGAAACGCTGGCCGAATTCGGTCTTGGTCGCGTAGAGCGGGCCGACGACATCGAGCCCGGCGTAGAGTGCCGTGCGGAAGCCGGCGGCATCGGCGCCGCGATTGACCGCCCGCTTGGTCGCATAGAGCGCTTCGGGTGAAATCAGCGACAGCCGCTTGGCCCAGCGCAGGCTTGCCTCGCGCAACTCGGCGAGCGGCACGACGCGGTTGACCATGCCGAGCGCCAGCGCGGCCTGGGCGTCGATCGTATCGCCGAAATAGAGCAGCTCCCGCGCCTTCTTGTAGCCGATGATCAACGGCATGACGATCGCCGGGCCGACAGACGAAAAACGCACTTCCGGCTCGCCAAAAGTCGCGTCGTCGGCGGCGATCGTCAGATCGCACAGCATGACGAGCTCGCAGCCGCCGCCGAGAACGTGCCCCTGCACCGACGCGATGACCGGCTTTTTTATAGTCCACGGCGTCATTTCGAATTCGAGCTGCGGGGCTAGACGATCGTGCGCTCGCGTCGGATCGCTGCGCCAATCATCCGTCCCCGGCCCACTCGCCGAGATGTCGTAGCCGGCGCAGAAGCTGCGGCCCTCGGCGCGCAGCACGACAACGCTCGTCGCAGGATCAGCGTCGGCCCGAGCAAAGGCGTCCGTCAGCTGGAGCCGCAACTCCGAACTGATGGCGTTGAGCTTTTCCGGACGGTTCAACGTGATGACGCTGACTTTGTCGTCCACCTCGTAGAGAACCACGGGATCGGGCATGATCACTTTCCTCTCGTCGTTGCGTGGCGCGCCAGCCGGTCGATCGCGCCGAGCCCCTCGCGAAGGCCGCCGACGACCGGAATACCGGCCTTACGAAGGTGTGCCACCTGCTCGCGGTTCATGAGCCCGGGGCGGGTGTGCAGCAGGTAATGCGGTTTGCCGCTGCTCGCCGCCGCGCGCTCAAACAGTTCGAGGTAGGCCCACCCGACCTCAGGGGACTCGAAAGGCTGGCCGTCGCAATTGTCGCGGCAGAACACGACGATGTCATGGTCGGGGCTCGCGTCGAAGACGCGAAGGGCGTGCGGTAGGTTGACGAGGAAGGTACCGTTGCCCCAGCCATCGAGCGGGTTTCCATCGCCGGTGACAAATCCGATCTGCTGATCGATTTCGGCCTTCACCGCGGCCGGCAGCGGTGGCAGTTTTAGGTCTGTCGATGCGGCGATGTCGAGGATCAGCTCGGCCAACCCGCCGGATGAGGTGATGACGCCGAGCCTTCGTCCGGCTGCCTGTTTCGTGCTGTGAGCAGCAGCTATCGCCTCGGTAAACTCGACGAGGTCCGACACTTCGATTGCGCGATGGGCACGAAAAAGCTCGGACGCAGACCCGGGCTCACCGGCAATCCCGCCCGTATGGGTGACTACCGCATATTGCGTGCGCCCGCTCCGCCCGACCTTTAGCACCACCACGGGCTTCCCTTGCGCCGCGGCATGATCGAGCGCAGCGGCAAAGCGATCCGGGTATCTGACGGTTTCGATAAACCCGCCGATCACTTTGGTGTGCGGATCATCGACGAGGTATTCGAGATAATCCGCCGCCGCCAATACGGCCTCGTTGCCGGACGAGACGACGTGACTGAACCCAAACCGTCTGACGTCGTTCAGCAGGCCGATGCAGAATCCGCCGCTTTGCGAGACGATGCCGACATTGCCGGCGAGCCCCGCCGGGTCGCGTAGTTCCTGCAAGTGGGTCGTGCTGCGGTGATGCGGGTTGAGGACCCCCATGCAGTTCGGCCCGCAGAGCGCGATACCGCCGTCGCGGCAGATCCCTTCGATTTGGGCTTGCCGCCGGCGCCCGTCCTCGCCGCGTTCGGAAAACCCGCCGTCATAGATGACCGCACCCTTGACCCCGCGCTCGGCAGCCGCGGCGAGCGGCTCGCGGACGCGTTCGTGGCCCACGCAAAAGACGGCGACATCGGGCGCCTCCGGCAATTCTGCGATGCTGGCGTAGCAGCTATGACCGAGCACGGTCGGATAATTCGGGTTGACCGGAAATATCGACCCGGAAAAGCCGAACCGATCTAACGAAGCAATCAGCCTGCGTCCAATCGTCGGTTTCTCGGACGCGCCGACGACGGCAATCGATTCGGGCCGGAAGAGCGCTTCGAGCCCCATGGTTCTCCCTCACGCCGACGACGCCCGACAATGGTAGCTGGTGCAGGGAGCCGTGTCCTGCGGAACAGTATCGAAAGACGCTGTGGGTTGTCGGGCTTGTTTACGAATGGTAACAATTGCCGTCCGTGCATCTTGCCCGGACCGAGGGCGGTGCAGCTTGCCGAAGAGCTCGGAACCCGTTCAGCAGTCGGGCCTTGACCCCGCCACGTCGCGCATATTGGCTGCGTTGCTTGGCAGCGAGTCGGTACCGGCGGCCGCGGCAAGTGACGCTATCCGCCGGCTCTCGGTGCTTGTCGAAGTCGCCGACACGGTCACCCAACGGCTTTCGCTCGACCATCAGCTGCCTCGCCTGATCGAGCTCATCGTCGAAGCGCTCGACGCCGAGCGCGCGACGCTGTTCCTGCACGATGCCGATGCCGGCGAGCTGTTTTCTCGGGTGGCTGGCGGCGAGGGCGTGTCCGAGATTCGGATACCGCAAAGCGTCGGGATCGCCGGCTCGGTGTTCGGCTCCGGCGACGCCGAAATCATCGACGACGCCTACCGGGATGCGCGCTTCAACCCGGAGATAGACCGGCAGACCGGGTATCGCACTCGCAGCATTCTGTGCGTGCCGTTGCGTAACCGCGCCGACCAGGTCATCGGGGTCACCCAAGTGCTGAACCGGCGCTCGGCAACATTTACCGCGGCCGACATGGCGTTGCTGGAGGCGATCAGCCGCCAAGCCGCGAGCGCGCTCGAGCAGGCGCAAATGATGGAGCGCCTCAAGCAGGCTAGGCGCGAAGAATTGGAACTGCTGGCGATCACCGAGGCGATCTCGACGGAGCTGCACCTCGACACATTGCTCGTCCGCATTGTAGCCGCGGCCACACAACTCCTCGATGCCGAGCGCTCGAGCCTCTTCGTCTATGACCCGAGCACAGACGAGCTGTGGTCCAGAGTTGCCGAAGGCACCGAGCAAAAGCAGATCCGCATACCGGCCGATGCCGGAATCGCGGGTGCTGTCTTCGTGAGCGGGGACGTGCTGAATATACCCGACGCTTATGCCGACCCACGCTTCAATCAGGATATTGATCGGCGTTCAGGGTTTCGCACGCGCAATCTGCTCAATGTGCCGGTCATCGACCGAACCGGCGAACGCCTCGGCGTGGTCCAGGTGCTCAACAAGCGAGGCGGCCCGTTCACCCAGGTCGACATTCGCCGGCTGAAGGCCTTTTCCGCGGGCATCGCGGTTGCGCTCGAAAACGCCCGGCTGTTCTCGGACATTCTCGCGCTGAAAAATTATAACGAGAGCATCCTGAAGTCGCTCTCGAACGGTGTGGTCACGCTCGATCGAGAGTGCGTCATCGTCAAGGTCAACGAGGCCGCGCAGCGGATCCTCGGGCTGTCGTCGGAGGCGCTGGTCGATCGCCCGGCCCAGCAGGCCTTCGGCAATCTCAACGCCTGGATCACCCGAAGCCTCGAATTTGTCGCGCGGATGGGAGCCACCGACTACCACGCCGACACCGACCTGAAGCAGCCGGACGGCGACGTCGCTTCGGTCAATCTGACGGTAGCGCCGTTCCTCGACACCGAGGGAAAGTCCATCGGCTATATGCTGGTGTTCGAAGACATCACGCGAGAAAAACGCGTACGCAACACGATGGCGCGCTATGTGGCCAAGGAGGTCGTCGATCAGCTGCTCGCCAGCGGCGAAGATGTCCTCGAGGGGAGCAATCTAGTCGCCACCGTGTTGTTCGCCGACATCCGGCGGTTCTCGCTGATGTCCGAGACCATGACGCCGCGCAATACGGTGTTGATGCTCAATGAATTCTTTACCGAGATGGTCGAGGTGATCTTCACCCGCGGCGGCATGCTCGACAAGTATATGGGCGACGGCCTGATGGCGATCTTCGGGGCGCCGGTCGTCGGCTCTGCCGACGCGGACAATGCGCTCTATGTTGCAAACGACATGATCCGTGCCCTTGGTGTCTTCAACTCAAGGCGGGCCCGGCGCGGGTCCGAGCCGATCGAGATCGGCATCGGGCTGGCCACCGGCGAGGTGCTCGCCGGCTCGGTCGGGGCATCAAAGCGCATGGAATACACGGCCATCGGTAACAATGTGAACCTCGCCGCCCGGCTCGAGAGCGCTAACAAATATTACGGCACGGCCGTCCTGCTGGCGGCGACCACCGTCGACGAGTTGACATCGCGCGCCGTTTTGCGGCGGCTCGATCTGGTCCAAGCCAAAGGCATTTCTCAGCCGACCTGGGTCTATGAATCGCTCGGGCATCACACGCGGGCGTCATTTCCCAAGCTCACCAGGGTGATCAAGGCCTACGAGGCCGGGGTCGATTGCTATCAACGGCGCGATTGGCAGGGTTCCCTCGGCCATTTCGGGACGGCCCTAGAACTCGCTCCGCAAGATCGGCCGTCCCGCATTTTCTACGACCGCTGCCGCTACTATCAGACCAGCGCGCCGGACGAGGCATGGGACGGGGTCTGGATCATGCAGGAGAAGTAGCGCGCGGGGCAGCGTAAACCCCTCGTCAGCGCCAACATTTCTCTGCCGTTTACGCCCAGTCACCTCGCCCCGCTTGCGGGGAGACGTCGGCATCTGCGCATTTGCGCGGATGCCGGGTGAGGGGCGCCGCTTCCGGCTGGTAGGCGCGCCGGTGCGGGACAGCGAGGAAGTCCCTCACCCTGGCCCTCTCGCCGCAAGCGGGGAGAGCGTGAGCACAGTCTGGCCTTTTGATACACTCCTTCGCCGGGATGACAACGGGCGCGGCTTTCTCGCAAGATGATGCGCGTGCCGCGGTCCCAGTCATTCGGTAGGAGGAACTGAAATGACCGATAGTCTAGTCGAATACGACTGCCGAGATCAGATCGCGGCCTTGACCCTGAACCGGCCTGACAGGCTCAACGCGTTCAGCGACGAGCTTGTCCGGCACCTGATGGACGCGTTGCGGCGCTTCGATCTCGACCCCGAGGCGCAGGTCGCGATCATCTGCGGCAAGGGCCGCGCTTTTTCCAGCGGCGCCGACGTGCATCAGCGCCAGCTGCGCAAGCGCGAGGAGTTCGAAGCGCTCGGCGGACCCCAGGGCTGGGGTGCGAATTCGAGCGACTTGCTGACACGCTCGGTCAATTGGAAGCCGGTCATCGCCGCACCCCATGGTTATGCGATGGGCCTGGCGCTCGGCATCGTGCTCGAATGCGACCTGATCGTCGCCGAAGCCGGAACCAAGTTCCAGGTGACCGAGACCTCGCGCGGCCTCGGCGGCGCAAAATATTGGGCATTGCTGCACTTCCGCGGTGGTGCGGCGTTCGCCAACGAAGTGGCGCTGACCGGCCGCTTCTTCACCGCCGAGGAAGCCTTCGCCGCCGGGCTCATCAACCGCGTGGCGCCGGAAGGCCGGCACCTCGAAGTCGCCCGCGAGCTCGCCGCGGCCGTCGCCAAAAACCCGCCGCTCTCTGTGCGCGCGACGGTGCGGACGCGCCGCTGGTACATGGAGCAGCTGGAGCGCGAGGTCATCATGCAGACCGCACCCTTAAAGCTCTATCTCAGCGAGGACTTCCACGAGGCCGCCCGCGCCTTCGCCGAAAAGCGAAAGCCGGGCCCCTTCAAGGGCCGCTGAGAGGCGGGTCATGGCGACTATGGCACTTCCCGGGACGCAACCGCCCGGGGGACAGCGCGATCTCGTTTTCATCAGCTACAGCCATCACGACCGGGATTGGCTGGGGCGTTTGCAGGTCTTTCTAAAACCATACATCCGGCAAGACCTCCAGGTCTGGGCGGATACTCATATCCGGGTCGGCAGTGATTGGCGGCGCGATATTTCTACAGTGCTGTCGCGTAGCTGTGTCGGCGTGCTGCTCTTGAGCCCCGATTTTCTCGCTTCCGATTTCATCTACGACGAGGAGTTGCCCGCGTTGCTCGCTGACGCCGATGCGGGCGCGCTCACCCTGGTCTCGGTTCTAATAAGCGCCTGCGATTACAAGACGAGCCCGCTGACCCGGTTTCAGTTTGCTCTTCCTTCGCATCGGCCACTCGACAGCATGCCGCGGCCGAGGCGCAACGCCGTGCTGGTGCAGATCGCCGAGAAAATCGCCGAAGCGGCTCAGAGGGCGCCACCCGGTGCTACCGTCGCGCCAACGCCCGCTGCCGGCCGCTTGGCCCCGACACCGGTCGCACCGATTGCTGCGAGCGGCCGGCTCGCGGCTCGGCACGGCGTCCCAGGCCAGCGGCCAAATTATCTCCGGCGTCAGGAATATCTGGATCGGTTGAAGGAGGTGGTGCTCGACGCTACAGATCGGGCGATCGGCATCACGGGGGCAACGTCGCAGGGCGCGCGAATCGGCCTGCACGGTATGGGCGGCATCGGCAAGACGGTTTTGGCGATCGATCTGGTCGATGACGAGGAGGTGCGGCGCACCTTCCCGGACGGAATCTTCTGGCTCACCCTCGGCCAGGCCACCGAGCTGTTGCGGCTGCAAGGCGAGCTGGCCGGCTACCTCTCGGGCGAGACCAGGGGCTCTGCAACCGTCAACGAAGCCCGCGATCATCTTCGGCAGCTGTTCGACGGCAAGGCATGCCTGCTGGTCCTCGACGATCTGTGGCGCCCGCAGGACGCCGAGCCCTTCGATGTTCTCGGGCCGCGTTCGCGTCTGCTGCTGACCACCCGAGACGCCGATCTGCTGGTCGCGCTCGGCGCGCGCGAACTGCCGCTCGACGTGCTTAGCGAAGAGCTGGCGCTCGAACTGCTTGCATCGTGGAGCGGCGAACCTCGGGCCGCCCTGCCCGCGATGGCCCGCAAGGTCGCCGCGAGCTGCGGCTATCTGCCTTTGGCATTGGCGCTCGCCGGCGCGCGTGTGCAAGGCGGCGCTCGGTGGCAGGAGGTGTTGTCGGCCCTGGAGCGCGGGCGGCTCGAATTCCTCGATCACCCTTATGGCAGCGTCTTCAGCTCGCTGCGGCTCGGCACCGATGCGCTGGCCGCGTCGGACCGCGATCGTTACTTCGATCTGGCGGTGTTCCCCGAAGACGCCGACATCCCAGTCGCGACGATCTGCACCTTGTGGCGCCATACCGGTGCGATGGAGACCGATGCTTCCTGGGATCTGCTGCGCCGCCTGCATCGCCGGGCCCTGCTGATCCGCAGCGAGGACGGCGGGCGTGTCTCCTTCCATGATTTGCAGCACGATTTTCTCCGCTTGAATATCGCATCGCTGGTCGAGGGGCACGCCGCTCTCGTTGGTGCCTACCGTGGCGTGGCGGCGTCGAGCTGGGCGAGTGGACTGGATGACGGCTATTTCTTCCAGCATCTGCCGCAGCACCTCTTCGCCGCGGATCGGCTGGAGGAGGTCAAGGCGCTGCTCTGCACTTACGATTGGCTCGCCGCGAAGCTACGCGCCACCGACATCACCGATTTGCTCACTGATTACGATCTGATCGCGAGCGACCGGGATCTCTCTCTGATCGAGCAGGCTCTGCGTCTGTCAATCCGGGCGCTGCTCCGTGACCGCTCGCAATTGCCCGGTCAACTTCTGGGGCGGCTTAGGGGGGTGCGCGGCCCGGCAATCGAGGTTCTGCTTGCGGCGGAGCGGGGAACCGGCCGGGCGTGGCTCCGTCCGCGAAATACCTCGCTGACGCCGCCCGGCGGACCCCTCCGCCAAATTTTGGTCGGACATACGGGCGGGGTGCATGCTGTGGCGGTACTCCCCGACGGTCGGCGCGCCCTCTCCGGATCATACGACAACACGCTGCGGCTGTGGGATCTCGCAACGGGCGAGACCCTGTTTACACTCGAAGGGCACATGAAGGACGTCACTGCAGTGGCGGTGACGGGCGACGGCAGCCGCGCCCTCTCCGGCTCCGCTGACAATACGCTGCGGCTGTGGGATCTCGCCACGGGTGAGACCCTGCTTACCCTCGAAGGGCATATGAAGGACGTCACTGCAGTGGCAGTAACGGGCGACGGCAGTCGCGCTCTTTCCAGCTCATACGAGAGCACGCTGCGGCTGTGGGATCTGACCACCGGCGAGACCCTTCGCACCCTCGAAGGCCACACCAGCGCGGTCCCCGCGGTGGCGGTGCTGGCCGACGGCAGTCGCGCCCTCTCCGGCTCCCATGACAACACGCTGCGGCTGTGGGATCTGGCCACCGGCGCAACCCTGTGCATCCTCGAAGGCCACACCGATTCGGTCTACGCGGTGGCGGTGCTGCCCGACGGCAGCCACGCACTCTCGGGTTCCAGAGACAATACGCTGCGGCTGTGGGATCTGGCGACCGGCGCAACTCTGCGCATCCTCGAAGGCCACACCGATTGGATTCGCGCCGTGACGCTGCTGGCCGACGGCAGTCGCGCCCTCTCCGGCTCCGGGGACAAGACGCTGCGGCTGTGGGATCTGGCGACAGGCGAAACCCTGCGTACTCTCGAAGGGCACACTCGTACGGTCACCGCGGTGGCGGTGACGGCCGACGGGAGCGCCCTCTCCGGCTCTGAGGACAACACGCTGCGGCTGTGGGATCTCGCGACAGGCGAAACCCTGAACCCCCTCGAAGGGCACACTGAGTACGTCAGGGCGGTGGCGGTCTTTGCCGACGGCAGCCGTGCCCTCTCCGGCTCAGGGGACAGCACGGTGCGGCTGTGGGATCTGGCCACCGGCAAGACCCTGCGCACCCTCAGAGGGCATACCCATTGGGTCACCGCAATGGTGGTGCTGGCTGACGGGAGCCGCGCCCTCTCCGGCTCCTTGGACAAAACACTGCGGCTGTGGGATCTGGCGACCGGCGAGACCCTGCGCACCCTCGTAGGGCACACGAGTTCGGTCAATGCTGTGGCGGTGCTGGCTGACGGGAGCCGCGCCCTCTCCGGCTCCTTGGACAAAACACTGCGGCTGTGGGATCTCGCAACCGGCAAGACCCTGCGCACCCTCAGAGGGCATACCCATTGGGTCACCGCAATGGTGGTGCTGGCTGACGGGAGCCGCGCCCTCTCCGGCTCCTTGGACAAAACACTGCGGCTGTGGGATCTCGCAACCGGCGAGACCCTGCGCACCCTCGTAGGGCACACGAGTTCGGTCAATGCTGTGGCGGTGCTGGCCGACGGCAGCCGCGCCCTCTCCGGCTCTACGGACAATACGCTACGGCTGTGGGATCTGGCGACCGGCGAGACCCTGCGCACCCTCGAAGGCCACACCAGCGGGGTCGCCCGGGTGGCGGTGCTGGCCGACGGCAGCCGCGCCCTCTCCGGCTCTACGGACAAAACGCTGCGGCTGTGGGATCTCTCAACCGGCGAGACCCTGCGCACCCTCGAAGGCCACACCAGCGGGGTCTACGCGGTGGCGGTGCTGGCCGACGGGACCCGCGCCCTCTCCGGCTCTGAGGACCACACGCTGCGCCTGTGGGATCTCGCGACCGGCCGATGCCTTGCCGAATACACTGGCGATGCTGCAATCCGCTGTGTTGCCGTCGCTCCGGACGATCTGATCGTTGCCGGCTCGGAAGACGGCAGGGTCCATATCCTCGATATCCGCGAGCGATAGTCCTTGGAAGGAGCCGCGATGATCACTCCCGCCTATATCCGCACTATGGCCGAATACAACGCGGAGATGAACCGCCGGCTCTACGGTGCGTCCGCGCGGCTGTCGGACGCCGAGCGGCGACAGTCGCACGGGGCGTTTTGGGGCTCGATCCACGGCACCCTGACCCACATCCTGTGGGGCGACCACCAGTGGATGTCGCGCTTCGACGCCTGGCCGAAGCCGACCACCCCGATCAAGGGAAGCGCCAGCATGATCGAGGATTTCGCCGAGCTGCAGGCTACCCGCGAAAGGGCCGATGCGGACATCTGCCGCTGGGCCGCCAAGGTCGACGACGCCTGGCTTACCGAAGACCTCACCTGGTTCAGCGGGGCCGCCAACCGAGAGGTCCGCGCGCCGCTTCGGCTCCTGGTAACCCACTTCTTCAACCACCAGACCCACCACCGCGGACAGGCGCACGCGATGCTGACTGCCGCCGGCCAAGAGACGGGCGACACCGACCTATTCCTGCTGGTCCCCGAGATCGTCGGCCGCGTGTAACTCATCGTTTCAATGAAGCTCCGGCACAATGAGGGCCGCGATCAACGCGGCGATGCACGCCGCGCCCCTCGACGCTGTCGGCCAATTCCGCCCACTTGCCCTGCACCCAATCGAGATAAGGGAGCCGCGAGCAATACTGCAACTCGTTGACCATCCGCGCGGAAGATACGGCTAATCCGGCCGCAGCGGCGGAGGTGGGAGGGGGAGCTCGGGCTTTGTTCGTCCGTCGCAGTCCGCCATCCTCGCCGGCGGCGCTTCTAGGGCACGGCGGGCGCACCCGATTGGCTCGAAGGAATCGGTTTCAAAAGCTGACCGAGCTGAACCGTATCGATCTGTCCTTCCCAATAGGCGACCAACCCAGCTGCGTTCAGCGATAACCATTGAAACACTGCCTGCTGATCATCAGGCAAAAGACGACCCGCGATGAGGTGAGGCGAAGGCCGAACACCGACGACAGTCGTCTTTGCCGCGTTCATCTGATTGCCGTGGACCATATTAACTTTGACTCGCGCATCGTACCGCGAATTGCTGCGCCGACTGACCCATACGGTGGTATTTTCTACGGCGAGTTACCGGGTGAACCTGAATTCCCACCAACAGCTCATCGGACTCTTATGACCCGCAGAATCCACTGCCCAAACTCGCCATCGTCCTGTTTGGCTACCGACAAAGTCAAAAGTGTAGCTGGTGGATCGGAGGTTGGATGCTTGCGCGGCCGCCGACCACGACGTCCCGCTCAAGAAGCTTGTTTCAACCGAGTAGCTCTTTGCTCCTGGCACGTTCGACCATCGCAGAGTTACCGTTCGTGGGTTGTGGTTAAATATCGATTTGTCAGCTGGAGACATCTGTACTGGCGCGACTATTTCTCGTGCTGCGGCAGCCAGTGATTTGGAATTTATGGCCGATTCCGAGTCAGCAGGCAAGTTAGGGCAAGTGCGCTCGTAGGGAATACCTTCACCGACAAAACGATGCCATTCGTCCGGCGTTAAATTGCGCCATATTTTTTGACATACTAAGTCCGCCAGTGTTTCTGTACGAACATTCCAGATCCAAACAGCTCCATCATCACTACCTGTTGCAAGGGACTGACCGTTTGAACTAAACGCCACTGAACTTAATCCATCTACAGGCGATGCCAGAACAGCGCGTAGGATGGTAGGGACAGCATCTGGATGACGCAAGCGTCCATAGTCGCACTGTCTGGTCATTACTGCTCGAAGCCAGCGTCTGACCATCCGGGCTAAACGCAACCGACCGCACTTTGTCCTCGTGACCGCTTAACACAATGGGATCGGTGTCGGGCTGCTGTAAATTCCACAGCCGTACCGTCTTATCCTCACTGCCAGAGGCTATTGTCTGGCCATCTGGTCCAAACGCCACCGACGTAATGGCCTGGTCATGCCCGCGCAAAATGATCGGGGCGGCATTTGGCTCGTTTAAGTTCCAAACTCGTACTGTGTTGTCCTTACTTCCGGAGGCTAGAGAGTGCCCATCTGGGCTGAATGCCACCGAAGTAACATAATTCTCATGGCCTTCTAAGATTAGGGGTTTGTTTTCTAACTGACGTAGATTCCATATCTGTATCTGCTTGTAACCGGCCGACGCTAGTGTCTCGCCATCCGGGCTAAACGCTAAACTGTACCCGCGTGCCTCGCTGAGGACAATGGGTTTGGTGCCGGATCGATTCAAATTCCAAAGTTGCACACCTCCTATTCCTTCATCCATGCTGTCTGCCGAGGTTGCCAACATTTGACCATCGCGGCGAAATGCCACCGAATATATTCCCGCACTATTGGGGATCGTTAGGATGATAGGCTTGGTGTCAGGTTGACGCAGATTCCACAGCTTTACGTCATGCTCCTTCCAATGATCGCTTTGACTACCTGAAGCTAGCGAGCTGGTGTCTGGGCTGAATGCCAACGAGCTCACGGCGTCCATTTGCCGCAGGACAGTAGGTGCGGCACTGGGCAGCACTAGCTCCCACAGGCTCACCGTCATATCATCGCTATCCGATGCCAGTGTCTGACCATCGGAGCTGAAGGCAACTGAATTGACCGCCTCTAAGTGCCCAGTCAGAATAGTAGGCTTGTCGCTAGGTTGGCGTAAATCCCAGAGTCTTACAGTTTTGTCCTCACTGCCCGAAGCCAGCATATAACCGTCGGGGCTAAACGAGACGGACCTAACGGGAAGATTTTGCCTTATCAGGGTGGGTGGAGTATTTGACTGGAGTAAATTCCAAAGCCGTATCGTGTTGTCCTGACTTCCCGAAGCCAGCACCCGACCATCAGGGCTTAATGCGACGGATGTAATAGATTCCTCATGCCCGCTCAAGACGATTGGTGCGACGCCTGTTTGGCTTAAATTCCATAACCGTACGGTCTTGTCGGCACTGCCCGATGCCAGCATCCGACCATCTAAACTAAACGCCAAGGACTTAACCAAATCTGTATGGCCATCAATATAGTAGGTTTAGCGTTGGGCTGGTGCAGATCCCAGAGGCTTATCGTCGTGTCCTCACCGCCCGAGGCTATTGTGTGGCCATCCGGACTGAACGCTACTGACCAAATTCTATCCTTGTGGTTGAAGATGGTGGGTTTGGCGCTAGGCTGGCGTAAATCCCACAGTCGCCCTGTCTTGTCATCACCGCTCGATGCCAGCATCTGGCCATCCGGGCTGAATGCAACCGAAGTAACCCAATTCTCGTGACCACGCAGAACGATGGGTTTGGCGTCCGGTTGGAATAGATCCCATAGTCGTATAGTTCCATCGAGACTACCCGAAGCCATCGTGTGACCATCTTGGGCTGAACCCTATCGACCATACCCTATCCGTGTGGCCACGAAGGATGCGGCTAAAATGCCGGAAACTAAGCGCTGTCGGCAGGGCATCATTAACATTAGCTTGATTGGGTATTGGATTCCCGCTCCTAACATTAAAAAGGTAAGCTTGGCGTGCTAGCAAAGCGGCTCGCTTATCTTGCTCCGGCTGATGCTGTGCTTGTCCTGCAAGTGCCTGCACAAGAGAATGGTTCTGAGCCGTCTCGGCTGTCTTCTTCTGCGCTATGGCATATTGCCATTGCAACAGGGCGAAGACCGAGACACAAGCCAGAACCAGCGCCGCGGCAATCGAAGCGCGCGTGATGATGCGGCGCTGGCGCGCCTTCCGCCGTTCCTCCGCTTCGGCTTGCTCGATGCTGGCCCGGCCAAAGTCCCCCTCTTGCGGGGTCAGATCCTGCGGACGCGCCTCCAGCCAGGCGCGCATGCGGATCAATTTCAAACCGGTTAAGAGTGCGCCCTTCTTGTCCGCCGGCTGGGCCTCCTCCCAATCGCGCAGGTCGTTCTGCAGTTGTTGTTTGCCGATCAGGAACTCGCGATCTTCCTCCAGCCACTCGCTAAACGGCGGCTGGCGCAGCAATGCCTCGTGCGCGACCTCGACGACGTCGACATCCTTCCCGTCGGCATCCTTGCGGCGGTCTTTGGTCAGCAGACGCTGTTCGGCGAAGCTGTCGATCACCGGCCTTGCCTCGGCGGGGATCTGGTCGCGCGTTGCCACACGGCGCACGAACTGGCCGGCCCCGTTGACCTGCGCCAAATGTGGAATGAAAGCGGCGCGCGCCAGCGCCTGCTGAGCCTTCGCGTCTTTTGGCAGTTCGCCCTTGGCGACGCCCTCGGCAAAGACCTGCTTGACCGCCGTGTCGATCACGCCCCTGACATGTCCGAGCTGGTCGTAGCCGGATAACGTGAGTTCGTTGTCCGCGCGGTAGTTCTCGTAGAGATGGGCAAGCGTGAAAGCGAGCAGCGGCAGCGCGTCCTGGCCCGATATTTCCTCCAGCAGTGCATCGGTGAGCTGCGGATCGATCCGGAGCGGGGTGGGCTGGATCAGCCGCGCCGGCTCCTCGATCACCGCGCGGTAGGAGCCTCCAGCATCATGTCGAGGGTGAACGTGTCCTTGGGCAAAGCAGCGAGGCTCGGGTCGGCCTGCACCAAAGGGAAGGAATCCGAGCGCATGGCCAATATAGCGAGGCGCGATTTGCCGGCGGGTTTCGCCAACGCGGCCTGCCGCGCAGCCGCGCCGACATCGAGGACTTCATCAATACGGAAGACGGGCTCGTCACGCTCCTCGACGCCCTGCGCGACATCGGGCAGGTACCGGGAATGTCCGGCGAAGATACGTCGAAGCCGACGATCGTTCTTGCTCTCGATCAGGGCGAGGAATTGTTCAACGAGGAAGGCCGGGACGAAGCCAGGCGTTTCGTCGAGATTCTGACCAACACGTTGAGGGTCGATCCGCGCACGCTGGCTGATGATTTGCTGCAATGCCCCGGCGAGACCGAACGTTCCGGAAATCACCGCGCGCTCAGGCCGGATGATCGGGAGCGGTAGCCATGCCCGGTCGTCGCGCTGGAGGCGCGGCCACAGTCCGGCGCGCAGAAAGGACGACTTGCCGGAGCCCGATGCGCCCAGGATGACCAATATGCGGCTCACCCCGGTGCTCACCAGCCTGCGGAGCTCGTCGAGCCCGCGCACGATCTGGGCATCTCGTCCGAAAAAGACAGCGGCGTCCTGCTCTTCGAGATAGGCAAATCCGGGATAGGGCCGGCGCCCTGCCGGGCGGCGTCGATCTCCGACTTGCACCAGCCAGACTCCAGCCACTCCGCCGAGACCAGCGCGAGCACGACCTCGCAGCGATAGGCGGCTTTTTGCAAGGCTTCCTTCCAGCGCTGGCCGGCAACGATGCCGCGCTCGGGGTCGAGGTCGAGGAAGACGTCATTCCAGCCATTCGCGGCGAGCCAATCGCGGACCTCAACAGCCTTGTCGTTGTTGCGGCTCGAGTGACTGATGAAAAGGCGCGCCATGGACTTAGCCTTCCCCCTAATGCGAGATTAGTGATAAGATACGAACGCCGCAACTCGCGATAGCATGAACTTTGTTCTGAGAGTGTCGGCTAGTTGACCAAACAAGACAGCCCCCAAACGATTGCGGGTCAACGATGATGAACTCCTGAGCATTGATCTCGAACGACGCGAACATCACCGATCCTTTCGGACCGGACCCTGCATTCGAGCCCTTAAAAATGGTGGTATAGAAATTCGCCGCCTCCTCGGCCTTGCCATCGAACCAAAGGAATGGCCTGATCTTTTGCATCTGACTTACTCCCGGCTTTCGACTGTCGCTCGGCCGGCAGGCTGGCGCTTCGGCTGGTTCATTACCCAGAGAACGCCGAACGGGTCACGAAGCGGACGTTCGTCGGCCTAACCGAAGAAATCCCGCCACGCCCTCTCGATGCGCTCAGGGTTCACCTCGACCAATGCCCGCTGCTCGCATTATGGTGTCGATTGCCAATCGTCGACTCGCCGTCGATCGAGCCGATCAAGGGCGACGGCTCGGAGAGCTGCTGTTGCTGGATGCCGCTCGTCGCATGGCGCGCGCGAGCGCTGCGATCGCGGTCTACGCGCTGGTGGTGGATGCGAAGAACGAAAAGGCTCGTTCCCTCTATGAACCCTACGGGTTCCGTCGTTTTCCCGACACGCCCAGCCGCCTCTTGCTGACCCTAGACACCTTCCTGAAGGCAGGGTTGTGACGGCTCTCGCGGAGGCTGCGAAAGGTTTCGCGCGATTTCGGGCGAGGTCCGACCACCTCTATGGCGCCGCGGCGTTCTGCCAACGAAGTGGCGCTGGCCGGGCAT